>Ga0307512_10000046_pt1 | contig 128502 bp, 112 predicted proteins | sample 14_EM_MG_FD_200267 | JGI IMG/M metagenome (GOLD analysis project Ga0307512, IMG submission 200267) | Populus trichocarpa ectomycorrhiza microbial communities from riparian zone in the Pacific Northwest, United States - 14_EM | ecosystem: Host-associated > Plants > Roots > Unclassified... | reverse complement strand
GGGAAGAGTCAAATACTTCGAAAAGAGGGCAATGCAAGAATCAACAAGGTGTCGGCCATGAGACCAGGTTTAGCAAAGATAATTGAGAAAGTACGTATTTCAAGATATTTTGAAAGTCCTGAAGCTGACCTTCATATAGCAGGGAATGCTTGCTGTATTAATTACGCTAACACCTGGTCGCTGGAACGAGTTCATTGACTGTCAAAAAGCGAAAGTCCGCATTGCAGTACTTCTGATTATGGATGTGAAGACACGTTGGAACTCTACACTGGAGTTGCTCGAGCGTGCCTATCGTTTACGGGAATTCACACGCGAGTGGCTTCAAAATCCAAAATACAGCGAATGCCGGCTGCTATTCACAACTCAGGATGAATGGACGATTGTCAAGTATGTCATGGAAGTATTGAGGCCATTTCGGAATTGGACCCTTTGGATGTTGAAGAGGCATACAGTCACATTGCATCACGTTATCACAGTATACAATGACATGTTCGATCACATGGATGGCGTGATGCGAGCTTTGGCCAGGAAGAACACTCAATGGAAGGAAGACTTGTTCTTCGCTGTGAAGTTAGCTCGACAGAAGCTTTCCAAATATTACGCTGAAGTGACTCCAACGACGGGCATGCTTCTTATTTCCGCACACATCCTCGATCCTTTCAGGAAGTTGCGACCGTTTAGAAAGTTGGACATGGAAATGGATATTAATCCTGAGGACGAGACATCCTACACTACACAATACCAAGAGGCCTTTCTGGAGTATGTCGAGAATGAATACTGCGCCAAAGATCGACGTGTGCCAGTCAATATACTCGAAAACGTACCAAGCATCAATCTCGTCCTCTCTGCAACGGCTTCAGGGTCCTATCAATCATCCTTTGATCCATATGATTTGTCCAGCGATGATGAGGAATACTTAACGCCTAACAATGTGGCTGAGACGACACCCAGACGAAGTGATCGCGCAGCCCACTCATTGACTGCCGCCAGGCTCTATTTGAATTCGCCGCCTGAAGCACCAAAGAACTGAGGACAAATCAATCCAAATCTCAATGATTACCACTCGGACCCAATGGAGATTAGCAGTGCATTGTGGATACCGGACATAACCGATTGGTGGCGCCAACAGAAGGAAACGCACTCAAAGTGCGCCGATCTCTCCAATGTGGCGCGCGACATATTCCCTATCATACCACATGGTGTCGGAGTGGAGGCCAGTTTTTCCCTTGGCCAAGATGTTATCGGCTGGAGGCAGTCAAAAACCACAGGTGGGACCCTTCGTGAAAAAGTCGTCGTAAAGCAGTTAGCTCGAGCCAATAACGGGATTTTGGCAGGCACTCATCCAGAATTAGATACCACGAACACAGAAAACGACTCGGAAATGAAGAAAGAGGCGGAGGAATGGAAATTGCACACAATGGCCAAGGTTCACAACTTTTTGGAGATGTGGCAGGGCAGCCAAAACCTACGAGCTACCCAGAAGGAATCTCGCACTCAAAACAAGTAGATGACCGCCGTGGGATACATTTCGGACACGGAAGAGATCGTCAAAGCATCCTGGTCACTCTGTCAACATGATGGTGCCGCTGCATTTAAATTGTCAGAAAGATCACCTTTGCCACCAGCTTTGTCTGCAAAGGACCTCCCTGGAGGAAGAACTCAAATCATAAATGTCCGCCGAATCCGGAGAATCATCCGTCATCCAGTTGAAAGCGACGATGATAGTCCACCTGAAAGCATTTCGGATACCGATGATTGGCTTAACTGGAATGGCGACTTGGATAATCCAGATGACAGTGAAGAGGATTGTGCAGTGGACAATGAATCTGATATAGAGCACAACAATGGCATCGAGGATCCGGAATGCCAAGAGCAGCAGGATGTGAGCGCCGCGCCAAATGTGCCCGGATTGGTTCGGCCGACCCGGAAGTCAAAGAGACTGGCTGAAAAGGTGTTGGTGACGGTCAATGCAGTTGAAACGTGGAGAAATAAAGGAGGAAAAATAAAGTAGGACAGGATGCGTCAATGGTTCACCAGCTTTATGTAGCTTGACCGAGAGTTTCAGTTAGAGATGTATTATGGGCGAATGGTAAGAAGTAGCTTGTGAATATCGGTTCATAAATAGATGCGTAGCAGGCGCAATGAATCTTTTGGCATGAATCTTTTGGCATGATACATCAATTTTAGTCGTGTGAGAGTGAACAGTGCAACATGATTACGCCGCTCGGATTTGCCACAGGGCCGCGTCTTAATCAAGCAGAAAGACAATCGATAAAGTCAAATCAGGATGAATACCATTATCAACGGCAGCAGATGTTGAATGGACAATACGTTGAAATGAGCGTCAACGGAGCGTCAACAATTTGGGGTCTTGTATGTACGGTAATTCACCAGAGACTTGGTCGTTGTTATGCATAACGGACTTATTGGCCACTTTGATTGGCAAAAGGGATTGCAACACGGTCACCGCCCCATTCTTAGCATGAGCGTCAACAGAGCGTCAACGATTTGTGGTCTTGTAAGTATGGTAATTCACCAGTGACTTGGTCGTTGTTATGCATAACAGAGGTATTGGCCGTTCTTATTGGCAAAACGGATAGCATCACGTTCACCACCCCATTCTTAGCATGAGCGTCAACGGAGTGTCAACGATTTGTGGTCTTGTAAGTACGGTGATTCACCAGTGACTTGGTCGTTGTTATGCATAACAGACATATTGGCCACTTTTATTGGCAAAAAGGATAGCAACACGGTCACTGCCCCATTCTTAGCATGAGCGTCAACGGAGTGTCAACGATTTTTAGCTTTGCATCTTGAGTAAGTTATGTTCCGATTGGTTGCGGACATCCATCTCTGAGATATTGTCAGCCTTTACGCGCAAAAACAACAGCGACATGCTCCCTGCGGCATCCTGAAAATGAGCGTCAATGGAGCGTCAACAGTTTTAGGACTTGAATATTTCCTGATCAAGGCACCGCGCGGATCTTCGCGTGCATATCAGTATTATTGACCGCCTTGCTAGGCAAAAATACCATATATCGAAGGTGAAACACAGATATCAAATTAATCGACATTGCAAACTGCTCAACAAGCAAAAGCACGTTGTTGGTTGCTGCAAACGCGATTTCGATAAGATACTATTAACACACTGCAAATTCAAGAGCCTTATATGAATCTATAGATGGACCCGCTGGGCGACCCGCTGACAACCCGCCAAATTCAGATGTGTTGGGAGTTTACCATGGAACCGTACCCGAGTAGGTAGTTCGAGTTTATTGACGACCCGGACCGCCAATTTGGCAATGGTTCGCTTTGGACCCGGACCCGGACCCGAAGTGACGGTCCGGAACTGTTGATAACACTAGTCCGAGCATTGGGAGCATTGCGCAGCTCTCGATCTGTAAAGAAGCTTTCCACAGAGCGAAGACGGGAAATGCACTTTCTAAGCAACGAAGAAAACGAGATAGGGATCGAGGATTATGTGGATAGAGTGACCGCAGTGGCAAGCAAGCCAGTTCAAGACGCAGAGACAGCGATTATACAAGAGCAGGAACATATGAGGAATGTTGAAAAGGCACGATCGACAACCACAAAGCCTAGAACACTATTTGAGGAGATGTTGAATGCAATCTGAGACAGTTTGCGCGATCTTGCAAGTTCCGAAGCTGAGGAGGATGAGGAAGATGAGGATGATGATGAAGATGATTCAGAGCTTGGCAAGCTGAGCGAAGATGATGAACCTGGCTGGGTGATGGGCACAATCTCCTAAACGGTACAGCACCACATGGAGAGCTTTTGGCAGAAGCAGATGAGGTTTGATGAACTGAGGCAACCGGGATGAGGGGACGCAGCGAACTACTTCTGTGAGAGAGATATGAAGTTCGGGACAGCTGAACTGAAGATTCCGGCAGTTCTGCAGGCGCAAACAGACACGACAGCAGCCACACCATCACCGACAACATTTGGAGAGGTTATAAAGGTTCTTGATATCGTCCCCGGGCAATCCCACATGCGGCCAGCGACCTCTCAGCTGGGACGCCGTCAAATGGGGCTGGGTTTGGAGAAACCTCGGGCAGATAATCACATAGTATCTTCCATGCCCAACGCTGTGCCCAATTCATTACAGAGAGAGATTGTGACACCAGTTCAGCCGGTGGGCATTTACCCCAGCGTAATGCGTGGCTGGCTAATTACTTTAGAGAAATCAGATTCGGACAAAGACATGGTGACGGCTCCTGCATCACCAGAGGAACAGATAACCCAATAGGTAGTTTTGACGACCTATCTCTCATAAAAGCAATTTGTACCTACATTGTTACTTGTCAGCGTTTCTGGATTTCAGTGACCAAATTGTAAGAACTAAGTATTGGTCAGTGTGTGTGCAAGGATCGTACGGGCCATGCAAATGTTCTAGGCACCTAATTAAGTAGATTGACGAACAATGAACTATATATGGTGTTGCCTGTTACAGTTAAATGATAAAACAAAACCTAACTTTGGAACGAAATTTACTAAAAAGTTCAAGTCAGTAATGTCATACGACTCATAGAAGGAGCAGTCAAAGCACATCTGAAACCCAGATGAACGACAGCCATCACTCTGCATTTATCCATGCAGTCAACCACATAACTCTCTGCTAAAACCTCCTGCACATGGTCGAAAAATCGAAAATTGCTTATGGTACATCATAGACATCGAGGAGAATGAGATCGATAATGAATGGTGAGGACTTCGCGCTATAAATATCTAGAACTAGTGCATGGATTTTCATGCATTAAATTGCCAGCCGAAAGCACTAAAATGCCATCGACTTACGTCAATCATCATGTGAATGTCATGTATAGTGGTGGCTCAGAAACTGAGATGTCTCCAAGGTTTTGGATTCGAATGATAATACACAGACACAGTATACTGGCTGCCCAAAAAGACTGTATCGATTTGATGCCCAATTGTTGGGCACCCAATGACTGTTAGTATATCCGTGAGGTGAGCTTAAAGGTGAGCATCAACGGAGCGTCAATGATTTTTGGCATTGCACAATGGAAAATCAAGATGGTTTCGCTGCAACGTTCATTCATAAACCAAATATAGCCCGCCTTTCTATTCAAAAATGGTTGCGACAACATCGCTACTATGTCCAAAAAATGAACTTCAACAGAGCGTCAATGACTTCTGTCCCTGCATCTTGGAAAATGCAAGGGCTGTGCTGCAACATTGAGCCATAATCGAACTATCGGCTGCCATTCTAGGCAAAAATGCTTTCAACAACCTCGTCACTATGCCCTAAAACTGAGCGTCAACAGAGCTTCAATGATTTCAGGCCTTGCATCTTGGAAAATCAAGGGGCTATAAGACTACTTTGATTTAGCATCGAAGTATTGGCTGCCATTCTAAGCAACAATGCTTACGACAAGATCGTTAGCATGTCCGAAGATGAGCGCCAATGGAGTGTCAAGAATTTTTGATCTTGTATCTTGGATAATCCAACGGCAACGGAATGTAGGTAACCCACAATGAACCCATTGGCAGCCTTCATTGGCAAAATCCTAGTGCTGATATCGTGTCCGTCTCCTACAATTGAGTGCCCGCAGAGCGTCAACAGTTTATGAGGAGGCTCAGAATGCTATACAGCAATGGACTGCATTTTGCTGTTCTTAAATCGAGTTCAACGCGGTCAGTCTTTGCAATCTACGCTTGTATACAACTTCACAAATATGCATGCAATGTCTTACAGATCTGATTATTTCACTTGTAGCAGTAGAGTCAATATGTAAGAACCCGCCGTGTGCTTTGCTATATCATTACTTTTTGCAGTCTCTCGAGTCGGATTACCCAGCAGTCCAATTCCTACCAGCATCTCGGCTTCAAACTCTTTGAACACCTCATTGCTCGAGGTTATGATCTCTTCCAGGAATGAACCTGTCTTTATTCATGATTTGAGCAACCTTACTTTACAAATCATCTTCGATGGTTTGTGGGCTTCAATGAACGTAGACAGGAAGCGTCCTATCGCTTAGAATAGTTCTCGACATGCGCCTTCGTGGCGATTCTATTTACACTGCGGACCTGAGGAGACGGGCAGCCCTGGCCTCATATGTATCATTTGTCATCAGATGCTTCGCCATCCATCGGAACATGGGACCAGCTCAGTGGGGAAATACTTGCTGGCAAAAGCTCACAGCGCAAAGTTAAACGAATTAACAGAGTTCAAGGTTACTGAATTGACTACTTCAATGCTTGATAAAACAGCTTTGGCCATCCTGACAAGGCAAGGAAGTCAACGAATCTCAATAGTAAGTTTGCAGGGGAAGATCAGATTTGACATCCAGCTGGATCCATATTGACCGCAATGACAGACACAACGTTCCACACTGGCAGATAGGGACTTTGAAACTTCCAAATTTCACCAAGACATGTGGAATCGCTACCACATGGTAGGATTTGTTTCGGCTCACATTCCAAGAAAAGCTCTATCACATCTAGAGCTACGATGGTTGTATAAGGCATTACGTGATGACCTAGTGCTGCCGTCCGCTACAACCCTTAGCAACATTTGCCGGATGGAATATGCACTGACCTTGGATGCAATTAGAAAGCAATTGCCGTCACGAAATACCTTTCATTTAGCTCTGGATCGATGGACATCAACGAACAAAGTAGCCATAACGTCGGTCATTGCTTACCATATGGAGCGAAATAACGCATTGCGTGATGTTCAACTCGCATTCGATGATGTTGATCACCTGTTCCTTCCACACTTCGAAAGCTAATTATGGATGATAGGTCAAGAACCAACATACTGGAGCAAGGCTAGCTGTACATTGGGGTGATGTTCAGGATCGTTTTGAACATACCGACCACCGTTTGCTAGGAATTACGACTGATAATGCTTCCTGAAATCACTTGATCACACGCGAGCTGCAATCAACACTTGAGTCATCTGGAATCGAGTGGCCTGCATTAAGGAACCACATACCTTGCATGGTGCACGTCATACAGCTGGCTTTAGGTGCATTGATGAGCAGTCTCGGTGTCAAAGGCCACACCAAGTCTTGGGAAGCTGATGAGTGCGATCAGCAATTGGGAGAGAATGAAAGCGTAGACATTGGGAAGAGTTAAAGGCTTCGAAAAGAGGGCAACGCTAGAATCAATAAGGTGTCAGCCATGAAACCAGGTTTAGCAAAGATTATTGAGAAAGTATGTATTTCAAGATATTCTGAAAGTGCTGAAACTGACCTTCATAGAGCCGACAATGCTGACTGTATAGATTACGCTATCACCTGGTTGTCGAAACGGGTTCATTGACTGTCAAAATGCCAAAGTCCGCATCGCGGTACTTTCAATGATGGAGGTGACGACCTGTTGGAACTCGACCCGGTAGTTGCTTGAGCGCACCTTCTGATTAGATGAAGTTCCACCCGAGTGGCTTAAAAACCCAAAGCACAGTGATCACCGGCCACTCTTCACAACTCGAGATGAATGGACCATTGTGAAGTATGTCATGGAAGTGTTGAGGCCATTCTGATATTGGACCCTGTGGATGTCAATGAGGCATACAGTCACATTGCATCACGTTATCACAGTGTACAATGATATGTTCGATCACATGGATGGCGTGATTGGAGCTTTGGCTAAGGAAACGCCTCCATGGAAGGATAACTTGTTCTTCGCTGTGAAGTTAGCTTGACAGAAGCTGTTCAAATCCTGCGCTGAGGTGACTCCATCGATGGGCATACTTCACATTGCTGCACATATCCTCGATTTTTTCTGGCAGTGGTGATTGTTTAGACTGAGTGACAAAGGAATGGATATTGATCCTGAGGACGAGACATTCTATACTACCCATTACCAAGAGGCCTGTCTGAAGCACGTGGAGAATGAATACTGTGCCAAACAACGACATGGGTGAGTCTATACACACGAAAGCTTACTGACGGGCAATCTTATCACCTCCGAAACAGTTTCAGGATCCTGTCAATCATCCCTTGATCCATACAATTTGTCCAGCGATGATGAAGAATACTCAACGCCTAACAATGTTGCTGAGACGACACCAGGAGGAAGCAATTGCGCAGCATGCTTATTCACCACCGCCAGGCTCAATTGGAATTCGCTGCCTGAAGCACTTATGAACTGGGGGCAAATTAATCCAAATCTCAATGATTACCACTCCGACCCAATGGAGATTAGCAGTACATTTTGGTTACTGGAAATAACTGAATGGTGGCGTCAACTGGCGGATACACACTCACAGTACGCCGATCTCTCTAACTTGTCGGGCAACATATTCTCTATCATACCACATGCTGTCGCAGTGGGGGCCAGTTTTTGCCTATGCCGAGATGTTATCAGCTGGAGGCAGTCAACAACCCCAGGGGAGACTCTTTGCGAAAAGGTCGTTGTAAGGCAGCACACTCAAGCCAATAAGGTGATTTTGGCAGTCGCCGACCCATTATTGGATATTACGAACACAGAAAACAACTCAGACATGAAGGAAGAAGCAGAGGAAAGGAACTTGCAAAGAATGGCCAAGGTTCACGACTTTTTGGGGATGTGGCAGGGCAGCCAAAAGCTACATGCTACCCAGAAGGAATCTCGCACTCAAAACAAGCAGATGACTGCCGTGGGATACATTCCACACACTGAAGAGATCGTCAAAGCATCGTGGTCACTCTTTCAACATGATGGTGCAGCTGCATTTACATTGTCAGAAAAATCTCCTTTGCCACCACCTGTGTCTACAAAGGACCTCCATGGAGGACGAACTCAAATATTGAATCTCCACCGAATCCGAAGAATCAACTGTGATCCAGTCAAAAGTGATGAGGATAGCGCACCTGAAAGCATTTCGGAAACTGAAGATTGGCTTAACTGGAATGGGGACTTAGATGATTCTAATGACAGCGAAGACGATTGCGCAGCAGAGGGTGAATTTGACATAGAGCAAGGCAAAAGCATTGAGGATCCAGAATGGCCAGAGCAGCGGGATGTGAGCGCCGCGCCGAATGTTCCTGGATTGATTCGGCTGACACGGAGGTCAAACGTACAGGCTGAAACGTTGTTGATGACAATCAATGCAATTGAAACGAGGAGGAATAAGGGAGTGAAAAAAAAGTAGGACAGAATGCGTCAATGTTTCACCAGCTTCTATATGTATCTTGAACTAGAGTGTTAGTTAGTGATATATTATGGGCGAATGGTGAGCAGTAGCTTGTCAATATCGGTTGATAAACAGATGAATGGCAGGCGCAATGAACGATTTGATAAGATACATAAATTTTAGTCGTGTGAGGGCGAACAGTGCAAGAATGTAACTGCGCTCTGCTTTGTCACAAGGCCAAGTCTCAATCTGCCGGAAACACTACCAACATATTCAAATCATAATGAAAGCTATTATCGATGGCAGCTAATGTTGAATGGACAATACAGTAAAATGAAGGTCAACAGGGAGTCAACGATTTGTGGTTTCGTGAGTACGGTAATTGGACAACAATTTGGTCGCTGTGATGCATAAGCGATATGTTGGCAGCCCCTATTGCCAAACGAGAAAGGGATATGCTCCCTGCCGCATCCTGAGAATGAGCGTCAATGGAGCATCAAGGACTTTGAGCCTCGGATCTTGCGTAATTTATGTTCCGATTTGTTGGAGAGATCCATTCATCAGATATTCGGAGCCTTCACTGCGAAAAACAACGGCGGCATGCTCCCAGCCATATCCTCAGAATGAGCGTCAACAGAGCGTCAACGATTGTTAGCTTCGCATCTCGGGTCATTTATGTTCCTATTGGTTCAAGACATCCCTTTAACAGATATCGGCCGCCGTTATTGGGAAGAAGTACAGCGACATGCTCGCTGACGCATCCTGGGAATGAGCGTCCACAGAGCGTCAACAATTTTCAGCTTCGAATCCTGGGTAATTTATTTTGTGATTGGTTGCAGATATGCATTTATCAAATATTGGCAGCCTTTACTGGCAAAAACAACAGTGACATGCTCCCTGCCGCATCCTGAGAATGAGCGTCAACGGAGCGTCAACGATTGTTAACTTTGCATCTTTGGTAATTCATGTTCCGATTGGTTGTAGATATCCATTTGTCAGATATTGACAGCCTTTACTGGGGAAAACTCAAGCGACATGCTCCCTGCCACATCCTGAGAATGAGCGTCAATGGAGTGTCAACACTGTTTAGCTGGGCATCTTGGGTAATTTATGTTCCGATTGGTTGTAGACATCCACTTGTCTGATATTCACAACCTTTACTGGGAAAACCTACAGCGACATGCTCCTTGCCGCATCCTGAGAATGAGCGTCAACGGAGTGTGAATGATGTTTATCTTCTCATCTTGGGTAACTTATGTTCCGCTTGGTTGTAGACATCCATTTGTCAGATATTGACAGCCTTTACTGGGTGAAACTTCAGCGAAATGCTCCCTGCCTCAGCCTGAGAATAAGCGTCAACGGAGCATCAACAATGTTTAGCGCCGCATCTTGGGTAATTTATGTTCTGATTGGTTGTAGACATCCATTTGTCAGATATTGACAGCCTTTACTGGGAAAAACTACAGCAAAATGCTCCCTGCCGCATCCTGAGAATGAGTGTCAATGGAGTGTTGACGATTTTTAGCTTCTCATCTTGGGTAATTTATGTTCCGCTTGGTTGTAGACATCCATTTGTCAGATATTGACAGCCTTTACTGGGAAAAACTACAGTGACATGCTCCCTGCCACATCCTGAGAATAACCGTCAACGGTGCGTCAACAATGTTTATCGTTGCATCTAGGGTAATTTATGTTCCGATTCGTTGTAGATATCCATCTGTCAGATATTGACAACCTTTACTGGGAAAAACTACAGCGACATGCACCCTGCCGCATCCTGAGAATGAGTGTCAACGGAGCGTCAATGATTTTTAGCCTCGCATCTTGGGTAGTTTCTGTTCTGATTCGTTGCAGAGATCCATTTATCAGATAATGGCACCCTTTACTGGGAACTATTACAGCAGTATGCTCCCTGCCGCATCCTGAAAATGAGCGTCAAAGGACTGTCAACAATTATCAGCTTACCATCTTGGGTGATTTGTGTTCCTATTGGTTGTAGACATCCATTTAACAGATATTGGCTGCCCTTACTGAGAAAAACTACAGCGACATGCTCGCTGCAGCATCCTGAGAATGAGCGTCAATGGAGTGTTAACGATCTTTAGCTTTCAATCTTGGGAATTTTATCTTCTGATTGGTTGCAGACATCCATTTATCAAATATTGGCAGCCTTTACTGGCAAAAACTACAGTGACATACTCCCTGCCACATCCTGAAAATGAGCGTCAACGGAGCGTGAACAGTTGTACTTGTTGCATATTCGGCATTCAAGGCATCGCTCAGATCTCCGCGTTCATAACGGAATTATTGATCATCTTGATAGAGAAAAACACAATGTATCAGAGGTAAAATACCGATTTCCAATTAATTGATATTGCAAGCTGCAAAGCATGCAAAAACATATCCTTGGTTGTTGAAAACGCAATTTTGATAGGATACTATTAACACACTCCAAAAGCAAGAACCTTAATTGAATCTATGAATGGACCCGCTGAGCGACCCGCTGACATCCCGCCCAATTTTGACTGGTTGGGAGTTTACCATCGAACCATACCTGGGTTGACGGTTCGGGTTCATTGCCAACCCGGACCGCCAATTTGGCAATGTTTTGGGTTGGACCCAGACCCGGACCTGGAGTGATGGTCGGGAACTGTTGCTAACACTCTCTGGACCCCAACAGAACCGTTATTCCGGTACGACCCTGGACTGCTGGCGGGTTACCCGGACCCGGTGCAACAACTAACAGAGATTACTCCACTCCTCGCGTGTCGTCGACAATGCCAGAGAGGACCCCTCTCTGTTGCCCCACATTTTGATGCCGCCAGAAGTTCACCTCAGACAGCTAGCGACTGCAACATATCACATTACAGTATCCTGATCACCTTCAAGTTGCACATGCAAAGAATCTGACAATTTGCAGCATGCCCCGACGTGGTGGACCTGCCCAGCATTGTGAATTGAAAGCTAAAAAAGATTCAGTCGAAGACTTGGACCCATATCCCCACCTCGAAGCATTGGAAAACCTCGCAGGCTCCGAGTCTCAACCGCTGCCAACGGCTCTGCTGGGGACGGAAACATATCCCGGCACCGGTGCTCCGCCAAGCAATGGGAACACAATACTCAGGGTTACCTTCAGATGAACCTACAAAACACACCGTACCTCCAGTTTGCGACTCGTTGAGTTTACAACCTTATCCAGCATGGGATCAAGAAGAAAGGTATGAATACGTACTATGATAACGTGCTGAAGGAAGAAAACACCACTCTGGGTTTCCCCAGCTTCAAAAGGGGGGATGGCGTCGAGAAGCTCATGGCAAGCATAGCCGATGATCAGGCTCTCGGGGAGTGGGAACTACACACCCTCCTGGGTATTAGATGGAATGACAAACACTAACACCCTATTATATACTAGAGTCGAGATATCATCGAATGCATGAGATGGTTGATGCGGCAGCCACCCTACGCCAAGAATCCTATTTACACCCCTCAGCGTTACTTTATCAGCGATACAAGTCCGAATCTCCTAGATACCAAAATGCACACCACGGACTCGAGGTGGTAGACACAGGTAATACGAGATACCACAGGATGATGAGGTGTAAATCGATGTTCAGTCAATGCTCAGAGTGGGGGATACACAGGTTACCTTGATCTTCATGTCTGATGGAACACATCTCTCGAATTTCGCTGGCCACAAGAAAGTGTGGCCTGTATATATGACTATTGGCAATCTATCTTCGAAGATCCACCAGATGCCCTCAACGCACAGCATCATAATGGTCACTCTCCCGCCGATTCCGATCAAGAAGCGCAATATCCCTTAGACACGGATGGATGAGCAGTGGCACACAAACCGAGAGGTGCTCAACACGGTACTCTGGGGGGTACTCCAGCCTCCCACGTTTGAACAATATCCCAGCGCCGGGAGCAGGTATTATGATGTTCGCTGGCCAGATGGCAACTTCAGGCGTTGGAAACTGGTTTTAGCAGCATGGCTCGCAGATTGCCCTGAGTATTGCAACCCACATCATCTCAAGCAACATGTCTGTTGTTGGTGCGAGAGTCCAAAGAACGAACTTGGAGATTATGTCCCTCCTGAGAAGCAACACCCCCGGCGGGATCACAACCTATATAGAACGCTCCACAATGCCTACACCAAGGCAGCAGATGCCGAACTCTCGCCACGCCATGTTCACCAACGATTCAATGTGTTTTGACATATTGCTCATGTCGTGAGCGACCTCCCGAAGCCCTACCTCCTCCATTCAATTCAGATTGGCATGCTTCACCACCTCCACTTGTGGATTTTGCACTTCATGAAGACACACAAACGGCTCAACAAGTAGAATGTGATCTGGTTATCCGTGCCTGCTTACCACGACCTCACATCAAACAATATGTCATATGAGGATGTTTCTCAATGGAATCGGAAGGAAATGAAGAAAATGAGCCGGTACCTGGGTAGAGATGTAAGCCAGACTCTACAAGGTGGAAGCCCTGCTCAGTATTCCATATTCAATCACCCAATCGTGTGCACATGGGCATTGTTAGAATTCTATATATATGCTCGATAGAAATCTCACAATGATATAACATTGAGCTACATGGAAGACTGCTTGCGTCGTTTTTACACCTTCAAAGATATTTCCGTACTTGCGTGAGCCGCCAAAAAGGCGACGGCCAAAGCCAATGCCCAGAGAACAGAACTCGTGAGGAATGGAAAGGTAAACCAGGAATCAAATGCGGGAACTTGGATGCCGTCTATGAAATGGGGTGAAATGAATGCCTGGCTGGAGTATATCAGCCACGAGATAGATGTTTCCAAGGAGTTTGCTGCCGAGTTCAACTTTCCGAAGATCCATTTGATGTCTCATTGTGTCCAACAGATTTGTCGATACAGAGCCTTGCAACAGTATTCTGCTGAGAGACAGGAACAAGCACATAAAACGAACCTCAAGAACAGTTGGAACGCCTCCAACCACAATCTCAACTACATGCCACAAGTGATCACTTTTGAGCGTTGCATTCTCTGCTTCGAAATGAGCGAGCGCAATCTCCAAGGCCTCGCTCAGCATCGGGGGAACTGCACTGCCACCTGCAAAGTCCTCCCTTCTGGTGCTGATCTGGCTGCCCCCCTGAGCTCCCAGTCATATGTGAAGCCAGAATTCATGGGATCCCATATCTGCCATGATGGAAAGCATCCTGATGTTATGATCAAAGACGTCAGAGTATCACTTGACAATGCGTAAGATGCAACGCACTGCGTGACAATATACAATGGCATGTGTTAGTTTATCAAGCATGTGAGTCGTAACAAGACGTATATATCAGATGAACAAGTGCTCGCAATGAAGCTCTCTATTCACTATGGTATTAAGGTCCAAGCTAATGGTTTAGTAGGTGAATGCATATCTCAGATGTATCGATGCACAGGAAACCAGAGCTGGCGCCGAAGGGATGGACGGAACGACTGGGTGTGGGTATAGCAACGCCTGTAGAGGTGTTATGCTGTGTTGAATGGTCATCTCCTGTGGCAACTGCAACGACTATTCAAAATCAAGCTCCTGAATGAGGATGGAGCTTTCATTGAGTGCTGGTTAACACTTGCGCTGACCACAATACCTGAAAACTCGGGTAACCTGGATCCTATCTCGAAAATTATACAAGTGAGAAAAGCAACGGCAGCCAATGCTTTGCAAGGTTCCAGCATGGGTATCATCGTCGGATGTGCGCACATAATTGCAGAGATAGATACTAGTAGCAAGACAGGAGACAGACGAAACGAGCGATGGATTGTAAATAGCCACATAGATCTGGCGGCCTGGAATGTAGTGTATAATTGGTAAAGAGAGAATTGCTTGTTGCCAGCAGGTACAGAGAACGCGAGGGGAGGTATCCGCAGCGTTACTCATCGCATTGCGATCCCAATGCAAGCGTGTAGGGAATGTATCCATCCTGATGTATGGTCACAGTTGGCCGCAACGTCAGAGGGTTCATTTGAAATAGGAGACCGAGAGAGTGAGAAGACACGGTGAAGTAGAAGTCTCCGTTCTATTGAGTCGTCGTCTTCACTAAAGCTCGCATAATGCGATTGGTATGATCACACATGTCATCGTACACAGTGATCACGTGTTGGAGAGTAACCATATGCCTTGAGGGGTAGCAGGGGGGGAGTTCCGCCATCTAGCTGGCTCGCCCAGAGGCGGAGGGGGTTATCAAGGTCCTGTTGGACTCTAAATAGAGTGAATACATTATGATTAAACAACAACAACAATATGCCTTTTCGACATCCACAGGGTCTGGTACCGGAATATACTGAAATTCTCTATGACGTACTTGACAATGGTTCATTCAACATGTATTGTGAAGAGTGGCCGGTAATCACTGTATGTTGGATTCTTCAGACACTCGCAGGTGAATTCTGGTAATCAGTACGCTCAATTAAGCAACTCGAGTGTTGAATTACACCCTGTCTCCACTTCCATACTAGGTAGGACTGTGATTTCTACTTTGTCTTTTGGACAGTCAATGAACTCGTTTCGACAACCAGGTGTCAGTGTAATCAGTACAGTCAGCATTCACTGCTATATGACGGTCTATTTCAGAACTTTCAAAATATCTTGCAAGACGCACTTTCTCAATTATCATTGGTAAACCTTGTCTCATGGCCAACTCCTTGTTGATTCTAGCATCGCCCTCTTTACGGAGTCTTTGACTCGTTCCAATGTCTATGCTGTCATTCTCTTCAAATTGCTGGTTGTGCTCATGGGCTTCCTGAAGCTTGGTGCGGCCTTTTACACCCAGACTGCTCATGAATGCACCTAAAGCAAGTTGAATGATGTGCGCCATGCATGGTATGTAGTTTCTCAATGCATGCCACTGGAGTTGGGAGGTCTCAAGGGATGCTTGTAATTTGTGAGTCATCAAGTAATGTGAGGAGGGGTTTTCAGTCGTAATTCCAAGTAAATGGCTATCGGTATGTTCAAAACGATCAAGAACTTCCTTGAAATGTATGGCTAGCGGTGCTCCAGTAAGTTGACCCTTGACCTATCATCCTTGCTTAGCATTTGAAATATAAAAAGAATAGGTGATTAATCTCATTGGAAGCGAGTTATATTTATTGCAATCCCCAATTTCAATCCATATAGTATGCAATGACCAATGATATAGCTAATTTGTTTGTGGATGTCTGCCTGTCTAAAGCTAAACTAACTTTATTTCTGGATGGCAATTTCTTTTTAATTGCAATCACTGTCAGTGTGTATTCACTCCAGGACGTGTTGTTCAGTGTGCTGCCGGACAGTAGTGCAAACACCCTCTGTAATGCATATTATGACTGTCAGATTTCATGGTTTGATAGAGTGTTCCACAGAATATGAGCCAAAACAAATCCCGACATGAGGTAGCGATTACAGGAGTCTCGGTGAAATTTGGGCATGTGAAAGTCCGTTGCTGCCAGTTTGCAGCGTTTTGTCTATCAATTCAGTTAGTATAGATCAAACCTGAATGTCAAATATGAATTTCATTTCCAAACTTACTATTGGACTTCCTCGACTTCCTTGCCTCATCCGTATGGCCCAAGCAGTTTCATCGACCATTGAAGTGGTCCATGTGATAACTTCTGACTCTGTATATTCGTTTAACTTTGCGATGTGCGCTTTTCCCAGCAAGTGTGTCGCCATTGAGCTGGTCCCATGTTCTGATGGATGGCGAAGAACTTGATGACAAATGATACATATGATGGCGGGGCTGCCGGTCTCCTCCATTCTGCATCACAAATAGAATTGCCACGAATGCACCATTGTAGAATCATTCCACGCAATAGGACTCTTCGAACCTAGTTTCATAGAAGGTCACTATGGACCAAATATGGTGTGTAAAATAAGATCGCTCAATTCACGAATAAAGTCACGTTCATTTTTGGAAGATATCACAATCTCTAGCAATGAAGTTTTTAAAGATTGTGAATCCGACATTGCGGTAGGAATTTGACAGCTGGGTACCTTGACGTGCAAGAGAGTCAAAAGTGACTTAGAAGTAGAGTAGACTTCTGGTTCTTAAATATTGACTCCAGTGCAACAAGAAAGAAATGAGTCAGACCTGTGAGTCATGGCATGCATAATTGTGTGGTGGAATATAGTGACATATTGACAACACTGACCGTTTATAACTCAATTTAGGAACAATGCAGTGCAGTTCATTACTGACTAGGTTACTGAGCCCCCAGATAAACTGTTGACGCTCCGTTGGCACTCATTTTTAGGAGGTGGTTGTGATAATGCCACTGGCATGGCTGCCCAGAAAGGCAGCCGATAGTTCGATTATTGGTTAATGCTGTTGCAGAGTGCTCTGATTACCCAAGATGCATCACCACCAATTGTTGATGCTCTGTTGACGCTCATTTGTAGAAGATAGTAGTGATATCGTCCCTAGCACTTCTGCCCATAATGGTGGCCTACACTATTATTATGGGTTATCACCATTGCACAGCCATTTGATTATCCAAGATGCAGGACCAAAACTTGTTAACACTCCATTGACGAACATTTGTAGGAGATAGTAGCAATATTGTCACTAGCATTTTTGCCCATAAATGCAGCCAATACTGTGATTATGGGGTGATGCCATTGCACAGTCCAGTGATTATGCAAGATGCAAGAACAAAAAGGGTTAATGCCCTGTTGACACTCATTTCTAGGATGGGGCAACAAGCGTCTAATTTTCCTGTTTACCTATAAAGCGGGCAAATGTAACTTTGCAACCCTTCGGTTACCGAAAGAGTGAGATTACAAATCATTGAAGCTCCGTCCGCACTCACCTTGAAGCCATCGTAACAGTCAGCGGATGCTCAAAAATTGTACGCATAATGCATACAGTAATTATTGACAGCCAATATATTGTTTCTAGGTATAATCACTTGCATCAAATAGCTTTGAGGAGACTCGATTTCGGATTCACCACTATAGATGTTCTCTGAGCCGTAAATGATGTCGACCTATCGTGTCACAGCATTTTCGGCCGGCAATTTACCGCATGTAGATCCATACACTAGTTTCTCATATATCTAGCCCGACATCCTCACGTTTCCTCATCCAGCTCATTCTCCTCGATTTCCGTGACCAACCATGAGCAATTTTCAAACTCTCAACCATGTGCACCAGGTCTGTGTGAAGAGTTATGTAGTTGCATACATGGATTAATGCAGCATGAAAGCTGTCATTGATCCAGGTACATAATGCGCATTAACTGCTCCTTCTATGACTTGTATGATGTCACTGACCTACATTTTGTTAGTAAATTTTGTCTGTAATTTGGGTATTGCTTTCTCACTTAACCATAACAGGCAGGATGATATCATGTTTGTTGGTGGTCTATCAACTTGATTTGGAGTTTAGAACTTTTGAATAGCCCGTATGACACTTGCATATGCACTGACGAATAATCATGTCTCACAATTTGGTCACTGAAATCTACATCAGGAAAATGTGATTATGTTACTGGGAGCCTCTGGGAGTGTCTGACAGTTGTCGGACTAGAATCCCAGGGTGGTCAAATCCCAGAGTTGACTGCACCGACAGTGGTGGCCGTCAGGTGCATCTGGGAGCACCTGGGTGCGCCGACAACAAGCCTGGGTGCGCCGGCAACAAGCCTGGGAGCTCCTCAAATCACTGCAGAGCAGTCAGGGAGAAACAACATCTTGTTTGGGAACGCTGCAGGTGCGCCTGGAAATCATAGCTACTACTTTTCGTTCAACGATTTTTGAAACTCATGTATTCAATTTGTATTCTCATCTGTGTATCTATATATCTATATAGCTACCCATCTACACACGGGATATTTGGACTGGCTGCAAGCGGTGCTTGAGAGCAATTCGAGGTGCGCCTGAAGATGACAATGGAGTGAACTAAGAGATACACTTGGAGGTGGTTATTGCGTGAACTTAGAGATGCACTTGGAGGCTGTAATCGAAATAGTTTGGAGATGCACTTGGAGGCCGTGATTGAGCAAGGTTGGAGATGCACTTGGAGGCATTAATTCAACGAATTTGGAGATGCACTGGGAGGCCATGATCGACCCAGTTTGGAGATGCATTTGGAGGCCAAGATGGTGCAACTCACAGATGCGCTTGGAGGCTGTGATCAAGCAAGTTTGGTGATACATTTGGAGGGCGCGATCGTGGAACTCAGAGATGCACTTGAACGGGGTGAGTGAACGAGTTTGGAGATGCACTTGGAGGCCATGATCGACCAACATTGAAGAACTTGGAGGCGGTCGATAGGAGGCGCGCCGGGTGCTGCGATACATTCCATCAGTTTGTCATCTTGCAACTGTGGGAATGCGATGAGGTGACCTATCCTTTGAGCTCTCATGGAGAGCTGGCTTGTGGCGGTCAATCTTGTAGGGAGGCACGCCAGAAGATGGAGTTACATCCAGAGGTCCACTCGTAATCGTGAGAATGAATGGACAACAGACAATCCTGGGTGTATGCTGTACTCGATGTATGCTGTACTCAGTGTTAACTCATTATCAAGGCATGGAGAGATAGAGAGGGATGATTTAACCTTGTGTTCTGTGATGATGGTAGAGAAAGAGAGAGAGGGGATAAAGATGGGAACAAATATGGAGGATACGAGCAGATATGAGCAGTCAGGGGTACAACTTGCCTGATTGGGTTAAGAAGACCTCGTACTGGTGTTTTTACCCACCGGATCAGGGGTTGTACCTGCCGTATCAGGAATGGTAAAATGACTTGCACATGAAATTCTCTTAAGTCCCAGTTTCTCATGATGATTTCCCCCCTTCTCCTCTCATCTCTCTCTTTCTCTACCATCGCCTAAGAACACGAAGTTAAGTCATCCCTATCTATCTGTCCATGCAATGATCATGAGTTAACACCAAGTACAGCATACACCCAGTACAGCATACACCGAGTACAGCATACACCGAGTACAGCATACACCGAGTACAGCATACACCGAGTTCAGCAATATATACCGAGTACAGCATACACCAAGTACAGCATACACCAAGTACAGCATATACCGAGTACAGCATACACCGAGTACAGCATACACAGAATACAGCATACACCAAGCAAAGCATACACCAAGTGCAGCATCATTTCATGATCAACTGTCGTCCGCTCCCAGCGAGTCTCTCATCTCTTGGCGGACCATATTGTACTCAACTCTCCACATTCCCACCATTACGAGTCAACGAATGGATAGAGTCACAGCTGCCGCCACACCTCCCTCCTGATCTACCGTCTCCAGATCGACCACCTGCAAGTACTCCTCCAATCTCGATTGATCATGGCCTCCAAGTGCATCTCCAACCTCACTCAATCACCGCCTCCAAGTGCGTCTGTGAGTTACACGATCACGGCCTCCAAGTCTATCTCCAAAGTCGCTTGATCACGACCTCCAAGTGCATCTGAGAGTTACACAATCTCGGCCTCCAAGTGTATTTCCGAACTCGCTCAATCATGGCCTCCATGTGCATCTCAGAGTTCAACTTGAGCTCGGCCTCCAAATGCATCTCCAAACTCGCTCAATCACGGCCTCCAAGTGCATCTCCAAACTCGCTCAATCACGGCCTCCATGTGCATCTCTGAGTTACCCGATCTCGGCCTCCAAGCGCATCTCCAAACTCGCTCAATCACGGCCTCCAAGTGCATCTCGGAGTTCAACTTGGTCGCGGCCTCCAAATGCATCTCCAAACCCACTCAATCACGGCCTCCGAGTGCATCTCTATACTCGCTCGATCACGCCTTCCAAGTGCACCTCTGAGGTACTCGATCAAGGCCTCCAAATGCATCTCCACACCCGCTCGATCATCGCCTGCAAGTGCATCTCTGAGTTCAACTTGATATCGGCCTCCAAGTGCATCTCCAAACTCACTCGATCACAGCCTCCAAGTACATCTCCCAGTTCACACGATCACGGCGTCCAAGTGCATCTCTAAGTTCTCTCAATCAGGGTCTCCAGGTACTCCTGCGATTACACTCCAGTACTGTCTACAGCCAGATTGGCCTTATGTATATTTATAGAGAGACTTAGATCGATAATACATGCCATATTAGGATGTAGTGAATCTTGTGACTGAAACAAAGACGAATCTGATACACGAAATGCCTTGTGGTTATGGAACCCTAAGAACCACTACTGTGAGAATATGCCAATAAGTCTCCCGGAGAGCTGCGCACAGGTTTCAAGCTGCTCTCAACGTCTCCTGCGCAGAGGTCTCAGCTGCTCCAAAATTTGACTATCTTATGTCAAATCTCGTAGCATCCTGAATGCACCTCTATAACTGCAGGTGCTTTCAGGAGCACCTGTAATTGCTCTTGCAGAGTCTGAGAGCACTTTGCTTAGCTCCAGGGGGGCCTGGGAGCATCTCGGATTACTTTGGAGCGCCGGTGAGGTCTACCGGAGTGTCTGGTAGGTTTGCGTGTCGCTTCCGCACCGATTCACATCTTGCTGATGTAGATTAAGCTGTCACACAGCACAATAAGTACATGAATTGCGTTTCAACTAGCAACTTCATCAAAATTAACTATTTGGTTATCTATTCCTCCGGTGAGGCCCAAATCATAACCATTTCTTCGCCCGAATCCGATTTCTGTGAGGTAATTTGCTAGCGATGCTATATACAGGTGCAAAAGCGTACAGGCTCAATATGCTCCCGTTTCCAGTTCAGTGATGAATTGGGCACCGCGTTGGGTGAGAGAGACTCTCAGCATTGGTATGACTGTGGTTTCTCAGAATGCAGCCTCATTTGACTAGTTCCTGGGCAAGCAGTCCCTAGCGGCATTTGCCATTGTCCGGGGATGATATCAAGAGTCTGCATCAGCTCTCCAAATAATGGTGGTGATTGTGTGGCTGCAGTTGTGGCTGGTTGGTAAAGGACAGCTGCCAGTACCATCAATTCGGCCGTCCCGTAGTACATATCACTCTCTCACGGAGGTTGTTGGCCGAGTCCCAGCATTCGGGTTGTTTCAATTCCTCAAGCCTCGTCTGCGTCTGCCGAACACTCTGCATGCATTGGTATACCAATTTGGAGCTTCTGCCCATCCCCCAGCTAGGTTCGTCATCGTCGCTCTGCTCGCCCAGCTCTGAATCTTCTTCAAATCTGTCTTGTCTTCCGAATCCTCCTCATCATCAGAACATGCAAGATTACTCAACCTGTCTCCAATAGCATTCAACATCTCATCAAATGTTTTTTTGGGCTTTCTGGTTGTCAATTCCACCTTTTTAGCATTGCTTATGTCTTCGTGCTCTTTCATAATCGCTGTCTCTGTGGCTTGAACTCGCTTTCTTGCCACAGTGGTCTCTGTATCCACATAATCCACGATCCATTCCTCTTCATCTTCATTGCTCACAATGTGCATGTCAACTCTTTGCTGCGGCAAAAGCTTCATTTCAGATTGTAAGTTATCCAATACTCCCAAGGCTCGGACCGTTTGTGCCATCAAGCCTATCCTGCCTTCATTCGTGTGATGATGTCGCGTTGTGGACTGCTTCATTGAATTGCCGTATTTGGATGCCAGAATTGGTGATAGGTTCTTTGACGGAGCATTGACTGTTGTGACCTGAGATGACTTTGTTGTAGGGCGAGATGTTGAATGTTGCAAGATACAGACCACATCGAGGCAAGCTGTGTCTTTTACATCAAGGTTGGCACGTTTGATCAACATGAACAAAGGAAAATCTGTGGTTTGATCCTCACTTCTGTCGGAATAGTAATACTAACGGTATGACATAACTTGATGGTTAGCGTCTGTTTCATGTAAAATCCCAGGGATGTCATGAGGCAAACATCACCAGAGGTTCTTTCTGTAGAACAATGTGCTTTTCATATCTATCAAACATGAGTTTTCAGCTGTCGTTCAGCGAAATGTAGCCCTGGGAACAAACAAACCACATCGGACCGACTTACTGCAAATTGCCGGACCATTGGAAAGCTCTCCAACCTGCAGCGATACACAGTAGGATTCGTCTTCAGTAGAGCGTGCAAGTTGGCTGTCACTCATTCCATTTTGACTTGAAGCAAACTATATATTCTTCAAGACTTCCCACTTCTTTTTGTTATCATCTTGCTCTCCTGTTCCAAAACAGCAAGTAATAACTCCACAAAAACCTCAGCCAGGTACAACTGGATCCAAATCGAGCCGAACAACACGTGCTTCATCCAATGAGCCACCCTCTGGGACACAGGTGGAATGCAGTCACCAGATAGTCGACCACAACGCTGACCATGCAGCCAACGAAAACTTTACCCAGGGTGCACATTCAAAAATGGGCCGTAAAATCTGATACACGATGGATGAGAGGTAGCATCTGATCCGATGAGAGCAAACCCATACCGAGCTAGATGGCTGACACCTCAAGACTATAGTTTATAATGGGTGTACGAACAGAGCTACATGACCAATATATTGCTGCCATTGACATGAAACCTCCATGGTCGACAAAGGCATTCTTCTGCACGGTCCGTAGAATCGAAGAACATGATGTTGTCGGTGTTGGGATTTTTGTGGATTGATTTCGTGAAAATGGTCCCCGAGAGTGAATGAAACAGCGTTTCAAGACAGACAACGAGGCAGCCCAGCCGTACATGGTAGAGGTAATAGCCGAATCCCAGTTTCAGAAGCAGCAACTGAATTCTTCTATGTTTTCAACATGTCAGCTACTATGGCAAGAAGGTTGGGTGCAGCGATAACAGTCCAACATGTGACTTGCGTTGAATATTGCCAAAATGGCCAAATGGAGGGTTTGGGTGTGCAGCAAAAGAGGAAACACAATTACAGATCAAGAAACTTCACACCGAAGTCCGAGAAGAGGAGAAATGGGGAGTTGTTTTTCATGGGCGTAGAAAGGTGAACACAGCGATAGAAAGACCCCTGGCAATGGTATGTGAAATTCAATCAGATGGCTTCCTTCCTTGGCACAATGGCACTGCACAGAGTCTGCAGACATGCTGAAGGCGCTATTGAATGGGTGCACCTCCACCAGAACCGGTGTTGCCTCCACCTGGAACACCATCTGCACCAGCTGGTGATGGTGAGGGAACTGAAAGTTCTGAAATTGAAGGTGTGCCACCCGGACATGTGTCTATACATACTCCTCTTCCCAACGCTCAATTTTTCAATCTTTATGTATATGCCAAGGATTGCAAGCACAATACAGATTTCATTCCAGATTTGCTGACAGATGCAGGAACATCCATTGGTTAGTACACTATCTGCTGTGTGGTAATGCAGCTAACATCCATTTTGCAGACAAGAGCAGCCTATTGAGTGAACCTGACAGTGAAGACGAGCATTGATAGAAAGGAACAGGATTTTTCAGTATTATTATTATCTACAATTAGCGCACACTTTAAAGTATATTTCGAAGGATATATTTAAATGCATAATTAATGAACAATGTAGTGATAAAGGAGAAAGTAGATGAAGACTATAGAATGGCGGCCAAAACACCATTACTGATGTACTATGCCAAATCAAATGGTTGCATATTGGGAATACACCCGTGGCAAAACGAGCGTCAACAGAGTGTCAACGATTTTTGGTCCTGTAAGTCAGGTAATTACAAAGTGACTTAGTCATTGTTATACATAATCAAGGTATTGGCTGCATTTATAGGCAAAAGAGAAAGCTACACACTCCCTGCCACATCTTGACAATGAGCATCAATGGAGAGTCACCAATGTTTGGTCTTGTAAGACAGGTAATTAGAAAGTGACTTAGTCGTTGCTTTACATAATCAAATTATTGGCTGCCTTTATAGGTAAAAGAGAAAGCTAAACTCTCCCTGCCCCATCATGAGAATGAGGGTCAACGGAACATCAACGATTTTTGCTCTTGCATTTTGGGTAATCTAAGTGGTGCTTGATTGCAGACATCTATAAACAAGGAGTTGGCAGCCTTTATAGGCAGATAAGCCAGAGATGTTCATGCAACAGCCTCTGGGACAATCACAACTTGATTCAGTTTGAAAGCTGCAACTGAGTGTTTGTGAGCCATTTAGCATAAAAACCAGTTCACAACATCGTACATGGACAGTAATAGCCCCATCATGCTTCGATTCACTATGATATAAGACCAAAAATTGTTGACACTCTGTTGACACTCGTTTTCATGATCAGGCAGGGAGAGTGTCGCATTCTCTTTGGCCTATAATGGCGGCCAATACTGAGATTATGTCTAACAAGGACCACATCGCTCTGTAAGTACCTGACTCACAAGACTTACAATCGTTGACACTCCTTTTATGCATATTTTTAGCAGATAGTAGTGATGTCGTATCTAGCATTTTTCCCTGTAAGGCGGCAAATATGTTACTTTCACATTGCAACGACCAAGTCTCTGTTTATTTACATGACTCACAAGACCACAATTAATTGGCACTCTGTTGACCGTCATTTTCAGAACCAGGCACGGAGCATGTCATTTTCTCTTTTACCAGTAACGGCAGCCTGTACCGCATCTATGAATATCTGTAACCAATCGCCACTCAGATTAACCATGAAGTATGGCCAAAAATCATTGATGCTCCATTGACACATATTTTCAAAATACGGCAGGGAGAGTGTGGCATTCTCTTTTGCATATAAATGTGGCCTATACGTCATTTATGAATGTCTGCATCCAATTGCCATTCAGATTACCCCAGCTGCAAGACCACAAATCTTTGACACTCTGTTGACTCTCATTTTCAGGATGAGGCAGGGAGCGTATTTCTCTAGGTTTTGATTATGAAGGAGGCCAATACATCCTCCAAAGACAATGACGTACCAAAGTCAATGTTTTGCGATTTGCAGAAGGATATCTGAATGTGACAGTAAATAAAAACACCCGGAAACCGAAACCCGAGATTGAAACTGATGGGTCTAGCCAACCACTGCACAACCCGCAGGTTGACAGGTATGGGTGCGGGTCTGGCCCGCCAAGAAACGGCGGATCAGGTTCTTGGACAGGTCAGGATCCAAACCCAACTGTTTTCGTGTTCTGAAACCTGACCGCTGGCAGGTTACTCAGACCGGTTCCTAACACTACCCATAACAATCATAATAGTACTGAAAATCGTATAGCCAGATCTGTAAGCTGAATAAGAGTGGATGATATCGATCATACCATTTACAGCATTTCTGCTACGACTGTATTGGTTGTTTGTATTTTAGATCCACTACTGTTAGATAATATCCATTTCAGAGATCTAATATTGTGACAGTAGTAAATATCACTGCTAATATAGGTTGTAGATTGATTTTCAATGGTACGTTATATTATATTTCGATTTCAAAATTGGCAAATATCTCATGATGGTGATTAAGGCAGCAATGGTACTACGGGTTTCTACAATAATTTGGTTGTGTTTACTGACTGCTATAATGATTTTAGTTGCTCTATTCAATACTATAAAATACCTCTCAATTTCTACCACTCACTATTGAGCTTCTTTTACTTCTTATTATTCTTCCATGGATTATATCTATACCTTCCATACTTTTCTCACTGTGGTTTCCATTTCTTCCATCATTTCAATTTTCTTGCACCTATTGTTGTTCCGCCCCCAAGGTAAAGTTATTCTCTGAAGTTATCCATTTTTCTACTTCATCAAAATACAATGTCCATGTATCTTTCAGAGCCTCAATAATATAATAGTTAGTAGGTAGTTTAGGTAATATTCGAAATGAAATTAAAATTAGCAATGCGAAATGCCACTCTTATATGTAGGGATATTAAAATGGATAACAACTCAACTGTTCCCAGCTATCAGTTACCTTTAATATCTAACAAATCAGTAAACAGAAGAGAAATAAAAATACTCCAACACTAAGGAATCTCTCATTATATACATTTAGTATTAGCAACAGTTCCAGACCGTCACTTCGGGTCCGGGCCAGGGTCCAAACTAAACCACTGCCAAATTGGCTGTCCGGGTTGTCAATGAACCTGAACCGTCAACTCGGGTACAGTTCAATGGTAAACTCCCAACCCGTCTGAATTTGGAGGGTTGTCAGCGGGTCACCCAGCAGGTACATTCATAGATTCAATCATGCCACTTGTTTGTGAAGTATGTTGATAGTATCTTATCAAAATCGCGTTTTCAACATCCAAGGATATGTTTTTGCATGCTTTGCAGCTTGCAATATCGATTATTTTGGAATCGGTGTTGTACCATTGATAGATTGTATTTTTGCCTATCAGGGCGGTCAATAATTCCATTATGAACGCAAAGATTTGCGCGATGCCTTGATTACCAGATATGCCACAAGTAATACTGTTGAAGCACCGTTGACACTCATTTTCAGCATGCGACAGGGAGCATGTCGCTGTTGTCTATCCCAGTAAAGGCTGCCAATATCTGATAAATGGATGTCTGCAACCAATCAGAACATAAATGATCCAAAATGGGAAGCAAAAAATGGTTCATGCTCCGTTGACGCTCATTCTCAGAATGGAGCGGTGAACGTGTTGCTGTCTCTGTTGCCTATATCAGCAGCCAATACATCGGTGATGCATAAGAGCAACCAAATCACTGTGTAAGGACCGTAATGACAAAACCACAAATCGTTGACGCTCCGTTGACTCTCATTCTGTGAATGGGGCGGTGACAGTGTTGCTGTCTCTTTTGCCTACGAAAGCTGCCAATACATCGGTTACGCATAAGAGCGATGAAATGACTATGTAATTACCGTTCGTTCAACACCACAAATCGTTGAAGCTCAATCCCACAATGGGGCGGTGACCGTGTTGCTGTCTCTTTTGCCTATAAAAGCTACCAATACATTTATTATGCATAAGAGTGACCAAATCACTGTGAAAGTACCAGAATTACAAAGCCACAAATCATTGATACTCCGTTGACGCTCATTCTCAGGATGCGTCAGGGCACATGTTGCTGTAGTTTTTCCCTGTCAAGGCTGCCAATATCTGATAAATGGATGTCTGCAACTGATCGAAAGATAAATTATCTAAGATGCAAAAGTAATCATCATTCACGCTACGTTGACGCTCATTTTCAGAATGGGGCGGTGGCTGTGTTGTTGTCTCTTTTGCCTATCCAAGTTGCCAATACATTGGTTACGCATAAGAGCGACCAAATCAATGTGTAATTACGGTACTTACAACAGCACAAATCGTTGACGCTCCGTTGACCCTCATTTTCATTTATTGTCCATTCAACATCTGCTTCCATCGATAACAGTTTTCAACATGATTTGAACTTCTTGTTAGTCTTTCTCACAGATTGAGACTTGGCCCTGTGGCAAAGCCGAGCGCAGTAACATTCTTGCACTGTTGGCTCTCACTGGACTAAAATTTATGTATCTTGCTAAAAGCTTCATTGCGCCTGCTATACATCTTATATCAACCGATATTCACCAGCTACTGCACATTATTCACCCATAATATATCTCTATCCAAAACTCTCGGTCAAGATACATAAAGAAGCCGGTGAAACATTGTCGCATTCTGTCCTACTTTTATTTCACTCCCTTACTCCTCCTCGTTTCAATTGCATTGGTTGTCTTCAACACCTGTTCAGCATGCCTCTTTGACTTCCGTGATGGTTGAATCAATCACGGAACATTTGGCGCGTCGTTAACATCCCGCTGCTCAGGGCATTCCGGATCCTCGATGATATTGTCTTGCTCTAAACCAGATTCAAAGTCTGCCGTGCAATTGTCTTTGCTTCCATTTGGTTATGTGAATCCCCATTCCAGTTAAGCCAATCTTCGGTATCCGAAATGCTTTCAGGTGCACAATCCTGATCAATTTCAACTGGATGATGGTTGATTCTTCGGATTCAGCGGACATTCAATATTTGAGTTCGTCCTCCATTGAGGTCCTTTGCAGACAAAGGTGCTGGCAAAGGAGATCTTTCTGACAATTTAAATACAGCCGCACCATCATGTTGAATGAGTGGCCACAATGCTTTGATGATCTCTTCCATGTCCGGAATGTATCCCACGGCAGTCATCTGCTTGTCTTGAGCGCATGATTACTTCTAGACAACACGCAGGGTTTGGCTGCCCTGCCACATCTCCAAAAAGTCGTGAACCTTGGCCATTCTGTGCAGTGTCATTCCCTCCACCTCTTTCTTCATTTCCGACTTGTTTTCTGTGTTTGTTGTATCCAATTCTGCGTCAGTGCCGGTGAAAATAGGGTTATTGGCTCGAACAAGCTGCCTCACATGGACGTTCTTGCGAAGTGTCTCACCTGTGGTTTTTGACTGCCTCCTGCCGATAACATCTTGGCCAAGGGAAAAACTGGCATCCACTCTGACACCATGTGGTATGATAGAGAATATGTAGTGCGCCACATCGGGAACATCTAGGTACATTGAGTGCTTATGCTCCTGTTGACCCCACCAGTCGGTTATATCCGGCAACCAAAATGTACTGCCAATCTCCATTCGGTCAGAGTAGTAATCATTGGGATTTGGATTAATTTGCCATGAGTGTTTTGGTGCTTCAGGAGGCGAATACAAATATAGCCTGGCGGAGGTCAATGCATGTGCTGCGCGATCGCTTCGTCCTGGTGTCGTCTCACCCACATTGTTAGGCGTTATGTATCCTTCATCATTGCTGGACAAATCATATGGATCACAAGATGATTGACAGGACCCTGGAGCCATTGTAGAGTAAATGAGATTGCAGCTCGCAAAGATTTCGTGCGTATTGCCCGGCACACGTGGATGTTTGGAGCAGTATTAATTCTCCACATGCTTCAGAAAGGCCTCTTGGTATTGGGTAGTATACGATGTCTCGTCCTCAGGATTGAAATTCGTTCCCTTATCCCACTTTCTACTTGATCACAACTTCCGAAAAGGATTGAGGATATGCGCAGAAACGAGAAGTATATCCGTGGTAGGAGTGACTTCAGTGTAGTATTTGGACAGCTTCTGTCGAGCTAACTTCACAGGGAAGAACAACTCTTCCTTCCATGGAGTCTTCTTCATAGCCAAAGCTCACATCACACCATTCATGTAATTGAACATGTCATTGTACACTGTGATGACGTGGTACAATGTGACGGTATGCCTCTTTGACATCCACAGGGTCATATATCCAAATGGCCTCAATACTTCCATGACAAACTTCACAATGGTCCATTCCTCTGGAGGTGTTAAAAGTGGCTGGTAATCAGTGTATTTTGGATTTTGGAGCCACTCATGAGTGAATTACCCTAATCAGTTGCCATGCTTGAGCAACTCCACAGCTGAGTTTCAATGTGTCTTCAAATCCATAATCAGTTGTACCACGACTCGAACTTTGGCTTTTTGACAGTCAATGAATTCGTTCTGACGACCAGGTGTCAGCATAATCAATCCCGCAAGCATTCTCTGCTATGTGAAGATCAATTCCAGGACTTTCAAATATCATGAAATACGTAATTTCTCAATTTTCTTTCATAAACCTGGTTTCATGGCCGACACCTTATTGATTCTAGGGTTGCCCTCTTTTCGAAGTCCTTGACGTCTTCCAATGTCGATGCTTCCATTGATTCCAAATTGCTGATCGTGCTCATGGGCTTCCCAAGACTTGCTGCGGCCTTTCACACCTAGACTGCTCATGAATGCACCTAAAGCCAGCTGTATGACGTGCGCCATTCATGGTATGTGGTTCCTCACTGCAGGCCACCTGATTGCAGAGGCCTCAACTGTTGATTGCAGCTCGCGTGTCATTGAGTAATTTGAGGCAGCATTATCAGTTGTACTACCAAGCAAATGGCCGTCGGTAAGCTCAAAACAATCAAGCACATCCTTCAAATGTATGGCTAGCGTAGCTCCAGTATGTTGGCCCGTGACGTATCATCCTTAATTGGCTTTTGAAACGGGGAAACAACAGGTGATCAACCTCATTGAACGTGAGTAGAACTTCATGCCATGCCCAATTTTGATCGGTATAGTAAGAAATGACCGACATTATGGCTAGTTTGTTCTGCGATGTGCATCCGACCAATGCGAAACTAACTATATTTCGTGACGGTGAATGCTTTTTAATTGCATCCACGGTCAGCATGTATTCCCACCAGCCAATGTTGCGAAGGGTCATAGTGGATGGCAGCACTAGGTCATCGAGTAATGCTTTCTATGAATATCGTAGCTCCAGATTTGAGATAGCGTTCCATGGATTGTGATCCGAAACACATCCTAACATGAGGTAGAGATTCAACGTGTCTTGGTGAAATTCGGAAGTTTCAAAGTCCATAGCCACTCGTTTGGAACATTTTGTCTGTCATTTCGGTCAATATGGATCCACCTGGATGTCAAACATGATCTCTATCTGCGAACTGACTATTCTGATTCGTCGACTTCCTTGCCTCTTCAGGATGGCCAAAGCAGTTGCATTGACTGTCAAACTATTCAATTCAGTCACCTCTGACTCTGCCTATTTGTTTGACTTTGCGATATGGGCTATTGCCAGCAAGTGTTTCCCCAGTTAGCTGGTCCCGTGTTCTGATGGATGGTGAAGAACTTGATGACAAACGATACATATGATGCCAGGGCTGCCTGTCCCCTGAATTCTGCAGTGTAAATAGAATGGCCACGAAGGCGCATGTCTAGAATTATTCCAAGTAACAGGCAGCTTTGAGCCTACATTCATTGAAGCCCACCAAGCATCCAAGATGATTAGTAAAGTAAGGTCGCTCAAATCACGAATAAAGACACACATTTTTGGAAGAGATCGTAACCTCAACCAATGCGGGGTTCATAAATTTTCAATCCGTCATGGCGGGAGGATTTAGAAAGCTGGGTAATCCGACTCGAACGACTGCTGAAGGTTGCGATACAGTCAAGCAGACAGCGGGATTTCGAATTTCGAAACTACAGCTTCTAGCAAAAAAATCAGATCTGTAAGACATTGCACCCATATTTGTGAAGTTGAATAGCAGGGCATATTGAAAAGACTAACCGCGTAAGACTCAATTCAGTAACAATGTGATACAGTTCATTGCTATGTAGCTTACTAAGCCCCCACAATAATTGTTGATGCTCGGTGGGCACTCAATTGTATAAGGCAGATGTGATATTGTCAGTAGCATTTTTGCCCATAAAGGCAGCTGATAAGTTGATTATGGAATAACGTTGTTCCTTAGCCCTTGGATTACCCAAGATGCATGACCAAAAATCGTTGACGCTCCATTGACGCTGATTTTTCTGAGCTTGTAGTGTTATCGTCACTAGTATTTTGGCCCATAAAGGCAGCTGATGCATTGATTATGAGTCAATGGCTATCCGCAACGCTTTGAGTGTCCATGATGCAAGACCGAAAATTATTGACGCTCCGTTGAATCTCATTTCTAGGAGGTGGTAGCGATATCATAACTACAATTTTCGCCTGTAAAGGCAGCTGATGAGTTGCTTACAGGTTAAAGCTGTTCCGTAGCCCTTGGACTGTTTAAGATACAAGACCAAATAACCTTCACTCTCCGTTGACGCTTATTTCTAGGAGGTGGCAGCAACATCCCCACTAGGATTTTTGCCCATGAAGGCATCTGCTACATTGAGTATGGGTCAATGCCGATGCACAGTGATTTGAGTGTCCGTGATGCAAGACCAAAAATAGTTGACCCTCCATTGACACTGATTTTTAGAAGGTGGTAGCGATATTGTCTGTTGCACTTTTACGCATAGAGGCGGCCAAGACTATGATTATGGGTTGATGCAGTTGCATAGCCCTTCGATCATCCAAGATGCATTGCCAAAAATTGTTGACACTCCATTGACGCTCATTTGTAGGTGGTAGTGATATTATCAGTAGCATTTTTGCGAATAAAGGCGGCCAATGGATTGATGATAAATCAACGCCAATGCACAGTGCTTTGGGTGTCGATGATGCAAGGTCGATAATTATTGACGCTCCATTGACGTTCATTTATAGGAGGTGGTAGCGATATCATCGCTGCCATTTTTACCTGTAACAGCGGCCAACACTTCAATCATAGCTCAATGTAGTTGCACAGCTGTTTGATTACCGAAGATGCAAGAACAAAAATTGTTGATGTTCCGTTGACGCTCATTTTCAAGAGATGGTAGTGATGTCGACACTAGCATTTTTGGCCTTAAAGGCAGCCAATTCTTTCATTATGTGTCACAGTGACCATGTCTTTTGTTGAATTATCAGACTCACAAGACCTAAAATCGTTAACGCATCGTTAACGCTCATTTCCAGCATGGTTCAACGAGCATGTCACTATCCTCTTTACCTATAAAAACCGCCAATCCAATCACTTTGGAAGGATGTGACTATACGACAGTTTGCGTGCCGAAAAGGTGAGACCAAAACTCGTTGATGCTCCATTGACGCTCAACTTAATGACATACTAACAGTAAGTGGATGCTCAACAATTGTATGTAAAAATGCATTTAGTCATTATTGGCAGCCAATAAATCGTTTCTATGTATCAACATTTGCATCCGAAAGCTTCCAAGCCTCCGGATTTCTGATCCGTCAATAGAAAAGTTATCTGAGTGATATATGACGTTGGCGTATCATGATCCAGCGCATTCAGCCGGCAGTTAACCGCATATATATCCATATACTAGTTCTGGATATATTTAGCCCAACATCCTCAGCTTTCCTCATGCAGCTCGTCCTCCACTATTTCCACGACCTACCTTAAGCAATTCCCAAAATCTTGACCTTGTGCACCAGGTCTGTGCAGAGAGTTGTGCAGTTCGATGCATCATCTTTTCCACCATGACGGTTGTCATTCATTCAGCTTCGGATCGCGCTTTAACTGCTGCATTCATGACTCGTATGACATCACTGACTTATATATTGCTAGTGAGTTTCGTGTCTCATTGAGTGTTAATTGTCTAACTAACCAATAACGGGCAGGATGATATCACGTTCATTGGTCATCATTTGATGAGATTTGAAGTCTTGAACATTGGCATGGCCTATCGGACCCTTGCACATACAGAGATGAATTATCATGTCTCACAATGCTGTCACTGAAATCAAGTATAAGGTGACACGGGGCAAAATAGGTAAGATATTACATTTCAAGTTGATACCTCGTTACAAATGCAAATTTGCATATTCGTTCCTCCCGAATGGCAGTAGCCTTCAACATGTCTTCGTCAGAATCCGATTTCTATATGGTAATTATCTTGGGACGCGATATGCAGGAGTTAAAGGTTACGTGTTTGACATGCATTGATGTCTGAATCGGAGAAGAATTGGGCATCCGGGCGGGTGGGAGAGATAGAATGTGATTGTGTGTCTGTGGTTTCCGCAAACCTAGCCTCATAGGCCTGCTGCCTGGTCACAATGACACCTGCAGCATTTGCTGTTTTCCGGGGATGCTATCAACAGTCTCCATCGGCTCACCAAATATTGTCAGCCCTGATGACGTTGCATCATCTGCCATTTGAGGTTGAACAACAGCCGGAACCTTCCATTCAGTCGTCCAGTACATCGTATAACTCTCATGGAAGTAGTCGGCCGCATTTCCCCAGCCTGGTTGCATCAATTTCTCAAGCTTCATCCGCTTCTGCCGAAAACGCTCCATGTGATACTGTACTCCTTTAGCGATTGTGCCCATAACCCAGCCGGGTTGGTCATCGTCTCTAAGCTTGCCCCCCGCGGGATCTTTTTCATCATCATCCTCGTCTTGCCCGTCCTCCTCATCGTCGGAACTTGCAAGATTGCTCACACTAACTCCCATCGCGGTCAACATCTCCTCAAATAATGTTTCAGGCTTGTTGGTTGTTAATCCCGCCTTTTCAGCATTTCTCATATCATCCTGCACCTGTTTAATTGCGGTCTCTGCGTCTTCAACTGGCTTCCTTGCCACAGCGGCCTCTCTTTCCACATAATCCTCGATCCATTTCTCCTTGACTTCTTTGCTTAAGAAGTGAGTTTTTTGTCGTTTGCGTGCCGCAAGCTTCTATTTGGATAGCAAGCTGCACAATGCTCCAAGGGCTCGGTCCTGTTCTGCTTCCAAGCCGCTCTTGCTTGTATTTGCTTGATGACATCGTCATGAGGAACACTTTGTCGATTTCCCATAATTGCCTGCCGGTTGTAGCGAAAGGTTCTTTTTCGGAGCATTGACCATTGTATTTTGTCTTGACTTCGTTGATGGACGAGATGTTGCATAATATGCACCACATAGAGGCACGCTGCGTCTTTAATGTTGCAGTTGGTACACTTAATCGATTCGAACAAAGCAAAATCTGTGTTTTGACTGTCACTTCATTGGGAATAGCAATGCTAACCGTACATCTTGACATGATGTTTAGCATCTGTTTCATGTAGGATCCCATGGATTTCTTGAGACAAACATCAGCAGACGTCTTTCCCGTCGAAGAATTTACCGTTTATATCTCACAAAGACAAGATTTCAGCGGTCGTTCACCGCGCATTCTCCCTGTCAACAAACACACAACATAGGACTGACTTGGTGCAAATTGGATGACAGTTGGCAACCCGTGCAATGGGCAGCTATGGGCAGCAGGAATCATCCTGTGTAGAACGAGCAAGTTGGCTGTTATGCATGCCATTCTGACTTGAAGCTAACTATATATTCTGCAGGACTTCCCACTTTTTTTCGTTATCTTCTTCCTCTGGACCTCCCACTTTGTTTCATTGTCATCATCGCTTCATTTCCGCAGCAGCAAATCATGGCTCCACAAGCGCCGCAGCAAGGTGAGAGTGGGACAGAATCGAGCAGAACGATGGCCATTTCATCCAATATGCCTCCTGCTGAGACCCAACAAAATGCAGAATCCACTTTGTTCACCGCGACGCTGCAAATGCTCCCACCAAAGATATGACCCTGGACACATAGTTAAAAATTGTCCGTAAAACCGGAAGCAGCAAGAATATAAAACAGCACGCAATCAGATGTAAGTGTTGTCGTATCGAGGTACACCGCGGTCAACTAATGATATAACATACAGCTGGAGTAGGTAGAGAGCTGTGTGACAAGTTTAAAGGCACCCATAATGGAAAACCTCCATGGTCGACCAAGGCATTCATCCGCGCAGTCCGCGAAATCAAACATGTTGACGTTGTCAGCTCTGGGATATTTACTGATGAATTTAGTGATGAGAATCCCTGAGAGTGGACCAAACAGTCTTTAACCACCTTAGGGGATGCTACGGGAATGTAGATGGTGGAGGTAATAGCCGAATCTAATATGTTGATGCAGCAACTAATTTCTTGTGGGTTTTCAACATGTGTGCAACTATGGCAAGATAAGGAGGTCGGGTACAGCTAGAACAGTCTGACATGCGCCTGGCCTTGAATATGGTCAAAATTGCCAAAGGCTGGTATGTGCGCGCCGTGAAAGAGGGAACACAATTCTCAATCAAGAAACCTCGGGCCGAAGTGCGTGAAGAGCAGAAGCTGGAAGTTGAGTTTCCGGGGCATAAACATGTGAAGGCTGCAATGGAAAGACACCCAGCTATGCTTGGGGAAAATCAGACGGACAGCTGCCTTTCTTGCCAACATGGCACAGCACTGAATCCCCAGACACGCTGGAGACGCAAAGGCACGGCTGCACCCCCAACAGAGAGACTCAGACAGCCAACACCAGAACAGACTCCACATCCACCCGAAATGCCACCTGTTCGACCCGGTAACACTGAGGCAGCGCAGTTTTCTGAAATCGATGGTGTGTCACCCGGATATGTGTATATACATGCTCCTCTTCCCAGTGCTCAGTTCTTCAATCTTGATGCATATGCCAAGGATCGCAAGCGGGATAAAGATTTCAATCCAGGTTTGCTGACTGATGAATGAACATCCACTGGTTAGTACACTATCTGCCGCATGGTAATGCAGCTAACATCCATTGTTCAGATGACAGCAGCCTATTGAGTGAACCTGACAGTGAAGATGAGCATTGATCAAATGGAATGGGATTGTGGAGTGTATTATTATCTACAATTAGCGGACACTTTAAAGTATATTTTAAAGGATATATTTATATGTATTATTAAAGGACAATGTATTGATGAAGGAGAAAGTACATGAAGATGGTTCAAAGACTGCCAAAACACCATTAATGACATATTAGGCCAAATTAAGTGATATCCTATTGTGGATACGCCCATGGCAAAATGACCGACAATGGAGCGACATCGATTTCTGGTGTTGCATCATTGGTAATCTGTGTGGCGATTGGTTGCGGCCATTCGTAAATGTGGTATTGGCTGGCTGTTTAGGCAAAAGAGGGAGCCATACACTCCTTGCCCCATTCTGAATATGACTGTCAAAGGGGCGTCAACGATTTTTGGTCTTGCATCATTGGTAATCTGTGTGGCGATCGGTTGCGGCCATTCATAAATTTTGTATTGGCTGGGTTTCTACGCAAAAATGTGAGCCACACTCTCCCTGCATCATTTGGAATATGACCGTCAACGGAGCGTCAACAACTTTTGGTCTTGAAACTCAGGTACTTCAGAAGCCAATTGGTCGTTACTATGCATAATCAAAGTATTGGCCGCGTTTATTGGGGAAAGAGCTAGAGCCATGTTCCCTGCCCCATCATGAAAATGGGCATGAACAGAGCGTCAACGATTTTTGGACTTTCATCATGGGTAATCAAAACGCAATCCATCGGTTATTGTGTATGTAAGATGTTCTGACAGTTTTTCTAGGCTAAAACGGTCATGAACTCTTCATTGCATCATTGTCAATGAAATTAGTTGTTACTGTCCGGGAGGCCGTTGTGGGAACGTCGCTTGCTCATCTGCCTAGAGAGGCTGCCAATTCCTCCCCAATAGCGGTTTGCCATCATGTGCCATTTAGATTTCCCAAGCTGCGAGACCTTCAATCGTTGACGCTCATTTTCAAGATGGGGCATGGAACATGTCGCTTCTGCTTTTGCCTATAAAGGAGGCCAATACCTCAGTTATGACTATCTGCAACCAATGCCCACTCTGATTACTCAGGATGCAAGACCTAAAATCGTTGACGCTCCGTTGACGCTCATTTCCAGGATGGGTCAGGGAGCGTTTGTCTACAGATTATCATCACAAAGGCGGGTAATACATCCAAAAAGAACAACGACGTACGATTGTTAATATTTTACGATTAATAGTAGGCTATCTGAATGTGACCATAAATAGAACAACCCAAAATGCAAAACTGGAGATTGGACCCATCAGGTCTAGCCAAACCTGGCGAAACCTGCGGGTTTTGGGTACTGGGCCAGGTTTGGACCACCAAGAAGCAGTGGCTCAGGTTTTTGGACGGTTATGGAACTGAACCGAACGGTTTTTCCAGTTGAATCCCGGACAGCTGGCTGGTTACCTGGACTCTTTGCTAACACTATATACATTTGAATGGTTACCCAAAAATACTTCTTTATAGGTCATTCTACTATTCAACTCTGCATTTACCATTTTATGCAGTACCAATGTATTTCTTTTTCAATATGACTGGGATATATTATACTACATCACAATACATCAGACAACTTAAGTATCATACTAAACGATTCTACTACTATTGACTACTAATGTTGCAATACTGTACTATATTGTTTGGTCCACCAACTTCTATATTCTGCATAAACGTCCACATATTGTAAAATGGTCTGAAAGCTTTACTCAAACCTCCCAGTCACTCTGGTCAACCTCACCAGTGCACCCAAGTGATTGCAGATGCTTCCAGACCCCCCTGAAGCGAAGCACATTTCTCTCGGATGCTGCAAAAGAATTCTCGAATGCTACTGAAAGCACCAGCTATTGTGAAGGAGCATTTATAATGCAAAAGAATTTGACTCATAGGATGGTCAATTTTTGGCACAGCACAAACCTCTGCAAAGGTCTGCAGGAACTACTGAGTCCTTTAATATAGGCTTGCAAGAGCACCTGAAACTTGCATTATCACAGCAGTTTTTCTGAAAGTCCCACAGGTCATTTTATCTATCATAGTGGTCTTTGAATGCACATTTCCGTTACATTTCCAAGTTGATCTGCTAAATCATATTGGTGAATGTATTCCCAGTTCAAGTCTATTGGTAAATATACATACGGTTGACCTGGGAGCATACTGTCATCTTGAAGGCTATCTGAGGAGATCCTGCAGACAATGATTGAGTATACTGAGAGATTTACTTTGAAATGGCAATCAAGCAACTTTGGAGATATGCTTGGAGACTATGAACAAGAATGGTTAGAGATGAACTTAGAGCCTGAGATTGATTGAGTATAGAGATGCACATGGACATCAGCAAAATGTATTTTAGTCACTGGGAGCCTCCAGGAGTGTCTGAGAGGATGAGGAGTGTAAACTTGGATGGGTGAATTTCGGGAGAGTATCAGATCCTAGGAGGGCATTCCGGCTGGCCTTCAGAGTAACTGGGATCTCTGATGACTGGTACAGTAGTACCATGGGAGTGATTGTGATACGTTTGGGAACACCTCGGAGAGCAGGAGAAAACTTTCGGTGCACCTGGGCGCAGCTGGAAGCGCCCGCGACATGCTTGGGAGCACTGATGACAAGCCTGGGAGCACCAGCAACAAGCCTGGGAGCACCAGCGACAAGTCTAGGAGCACCTCACATCACAGTAGAGCAGTCTGGAAAAAACAACGTCTTCTTTGGGAACATTGCTGGTGTGCCCAGAAATCATAGCTATTATCTATCATTCCACAATCTTGAAAACTGATGTATTCCGTTGGTATTCTCAACTATGTATCCATATAGCTACCCATCTACAAACGGTAAATCTGGACTGGCAGCAGGCGATGCTTGAGAGCGATTTCAGGTGCGCCTTAAAATGACAATCGAGTGAACTTAGAGATGCACTCCGAGATCGTCACCGAGCGACTTTGGTGATGCACTTCGTGGTCATGATGAAGCGAACTTGGAGGCCATTTTTGAGCGAGTTTGGAGGCCGTATTGGAGCCAGTTTGGAGATTTGCACTTGCAGGCTGTAATCAAGCGAGTTTGGAGATGCAGTTGGAGGCCATGATTGTGCGATCTTGCAGGCAGTAATTGAGCAAGTCTGCAGATACACTTGGGGTCCGTGATTGAGCAAGTTTGGAGATGCACTTGGAGACCGTGATCAAGCAAGTTTGGACAAAACTTGGAGGTCGTGATCAAGGGAGATTGGATGAGGACTTCGAGGCGGTCGATTGAAGGCGCGCCGGGTGCTGAGACTCTATTCATCGGTTGGTTAACTCGCCACCATGTGAATGTAACCAGGTGACTATACCTTTGGGCTTTCAAGGAGACTTGGCTGATGGCAGTCGATCGTGTAGGGAGGCACCCCGGAAGTTTCATTCAGGGGTCAACCTGTACTCATGAGAATGAAGGGATGACAAACAATCTTGAGTGGATACTGTGCTTGGTGTATGTTGTACTCGGTGTATGCTTGTACTCAGTGTCAACTCATGATCATGGCATGGACAGATAGAGAGGGATGACTCAACTATGTGTTCTGCAATGATGGTAGAGTTGTGCACAAGAGTGAGAGAGATGGGGGATGCAGCTGGGAACAATGTGGAGGATACAAGCAGATATAAGAAATCAGGGGTATGACTTGCCGGATTGGGTTGGGGAAACCTCGTATCAATGTGGGTCGATGCCGGATTGGGACTCTTAACTACCGTATCGGGGATCGTAAGTAGACTCGCACACGAAATTCTTTTCAGTACCTGTTTCTCATGATGATTGGTCCCATCTCATCTCATCTCTCTTTTTCTCGTCCTCAACTCTACCATCACCTAAGAACTCAAAGTTGAGTCATCCCTCTCAATCTCTCCATGCCATGATCAGGAGTTAACACCGAGTACAGCATACACTGAGCACCGCATACACCATGGACTGCATCAACCCAGTATCAATTGTCTCCCGCTTGCAGCTAGTCTCTCATCTCTCGGCAGACCAAGTCGTACTCAATTCTCTACATTCCCACAATTCCGAGTTAACCAATGGATAGAGTCTCAGCTCCCGTTGCGCCTCCCTCCCAAACAACCGCCTCCAGATTGACCGCCTCCAAGTACTCCTCCAATCTCAATTGATCATGCCCTCCAAGTGCAGCTTCAAACTTGCTCGATCACGGCCTCCAATTGCATCTCCAATCTTGCTGAATCACATCCTCCGAGCATATCTCCAAACTCGCTGGATTACCGGCTCCAAGTTCCCCCAAGCACGGCTTCCAAGTGCATCTTCAACCTTGCAGGATCGTGGCCTCCAAGTCCATATCCAAACTCGCTCAAATACAACCTCCAAGTGTATCTCCAAACTTGCATGATTACGGCCTCTAAGTATATCGCAAAACTCACACCATTACGGCCTCCAAGTGCATCTCCCAACTCGCTCAATTACAGCCTCGGAGTGCATCTCTAAGTACACTAGATCATGATGAGGTTACACTGTGGAGCTGAAAGGAAGACAACCTATCAGCAGCATTCCGCCACACCTCACATGGCATCCGAAGCGAATCGTTGTGAATAAGCAGTTCTGGGTTGAGGAGCGTACGATGTGGGTCAGAGGGTATGAAGTGATATCTGGCCATGATGAACCACACAAATTGCATGGATCAATGAAAGCTTGGCAAGAGTGCGTGAGACCAAGAGCTGGGAGAGATACAGTGTGTATTTTGAATAATGCGATGATGTCTATGTACTCCGGGGTCTCCCAAATATATACGCCTTGTCGCTGAGTCCATCACTAGTATCCCTGTGTCTCTGTCTGTATGTATATCGAGAGACTTAGATAATACATGCCATATTGTGATGTAGCAAATCTTGTGACTGTAACAAAGACAAATATGACAGACAAAATGCCTTATGGAACCCTAAGAACTACTGCTGTGAGAATATGGCACCAAGTCTCCTGCAGGGCTTGCGCAGAGGTCTCAGCTGCTCTCGAAGTCTCCCCCAGACCTGCGCAGAGGTCTCAGGAGCTCCGAAATTTGGCTATTCTAATAGTCAAATCTCGGAGCATCCTGAATGTACCTCTATAACTGCGGGTGCCTTATGGAGCACCTGAGATTGGTCTTGCAGAGTCTGAGAGCACATTGCAAAGCTCCAGGGGGGACTGGGAGCATCTGCAAGTACTTAGAAGCACTGCTGATGGCTACCGGAGTGTCGGGGAGGTTTGTGTATGGCTTCTGGACCGATTTACCTTTTGCTGCTGGATGCTATGAACAACTGAACTCAGAGATGCACTAGAAGGCTATGATCAAGCAGAGTTGGAAATGCACTTGGAGACCAAGATTGAGTAAATTCAGAGATGCACTTTCAGGTAGTGATGGAGTGAGTTTTGAGATGCACCTGGAGGCCATAATCCAGTGAGTAAAGAGATGAACTTGGAGGCCAACATCAAGTGAACTGAGAGATGCACTTGGAGGCTGTGATTGTGTACACGTAGAGATGCACTTGGAAGTCATAATCGAGCGAGTTGGGAGATTCACTTGATGCCCATGATCCGGTGTACTTAAAGACGCACTTGGAGTCCAACATCGAGTGAACGCAAAGATCCATTCAGAGGCCATGATCGAGCGATTTTGGTGATGCCCTTGGAGGCCACGTTCAAACGAAATTCAACAGAGTCTTAGAGGTGGTAGATATGAAGGTGGGAGCTCACGAGGAAGGTGGGACGGCAGCCAAGACTATGAACTTCTCCACATGACTCATTCGAATGTAGCGAGTAGAGAACAACAAGGTGTGCCGAGAGTTGAGAGATGAGAAACTGGCTGGGAGTGGCAGACCATCGAATGATGATTTAATGTAGTACTTGGTGTTTACTATACCTAGTGGATAGCACACTGAGTGTATACTCTACTTGGCATCTACTGTACTTGTTGTTACCTCATAACCATCCCATTGAGAGATGGACAGGGATAATAAAACTTGATCATCAGCAAAAAACATTTCTGTCCGGGCGGAAGGGCTACGTCAGAGAGGACGCGCTGCGTCAGAGCCATCATAGACACCCCGGTAGGGGATTACTCCGCGCCCGGCATCAATACCACGTGTCACGTTGCATATGGCCCTCTGATCACAGTTTCACTGGTTCTTCTCGCACTGTCGGTCTCCTATTTCAAACGAACACTCCGGCGTTGTGGCCAACTGTGACCATACTTCGGAATGGGTTCATTGGGTACCCGCTTGCATTGGGATTGTAATGTGATGGGTGACGCTACAACAATCTTTCCTCACGTTCTTTCTACCTTCGCTGCAAAACGCTATTTTCTCTTTACTAATTATTCACATCATTCCAAGTTGCCAGATCTATGTGGCTATTGACCATCCATCGCTCGTTCCTTCCATCTCCAGTCTTACAAATGGTTGCTATCTCTGGAATTACGTGTGCACAGCCGACAATGTTTCCCATGTTGAAAACTTGCACAGCAACAGCTGCCGGTGCTTTTCTCACTTGTACAAATCCTGAGACGGGATCCATGTTGCCCAAGTTTTCAGTTATTGTGGTGAGCGCCAGGGCTAACCAGTACTCAACGAAAGCTCCATCCTTGTTTAGGAGCTTGATTTTGAATAGTCATTGCAGTTGCCATGGGAGACGCCCATTCAGCGCACCATAACACCTCCCCAGTCATTGCTTTACCCACACCCAGTCATTCCGTCGGTCCCCTCCGCTCCAGCTCTTGCTTCCTGTGCATTGACACATCTGAGATATGTGTTCACCTTCTAAACCCTCAACTTGAACCTTAATGCCATGGTAAATACAGAGCTCCATTGCATGCAGTTATTCATCCGACATATACGTCTTGTTACTAGTCGTATGCTTGATAAACTCCCGCCTGCCGCGGACTATTGCCATGCGGTGCGTTGCATCTTGCGTATTGTCAAGCAGTGCTGTGAAGTATTTGACCATAGCGTCAGGATGCTTTGCATCACACCGGTTATGGGGTCCCATGAATTTGGGCTTCGCATATGACTAGGAGCTCAGGGGGGCAGCCAGGTCAGCACCGGAAGGGAGGACTTTGCAGGCGGTAGCGCTGTTCTCCCGATGCTGAGCGAGGGCTTAGAGATTGAGCCCTCTCATTTCGAAACAGAGAATGCGACGCTGAAATGTGATTACTTGCGGCAGGTAGTTGAGATTGTAATTAGAGGCGTTCTAACCATCCTTGAGGTTCGTTTCATATGCTTGTTCATGTCGCATGGCAGAATACTGTTGCAAGGCTCCGTATTGACGAATCTGTTTGACCCAATGAGACATCAGGTGGATCTTCGGAAAGTTGAAGTCGGTATCCAACTCCTTCGAAACATCTATCTCGTAGCTGATATAATCCCGCCAGGTGTTCATTTGGTGCCGCTTCTTGGACGGTGTCCAAGGTTCAGCATTTGTTTGCTCATCTACCTTTCGCTTCTTTACGAGTTCCGTTCTCAGGGTATTGCCTTTGGCCTTCGCCTTGTTGCCGGCTCAGCCGAGTAAGAAAACATCTTTGAAGGTATGAAAACGATGCAAGGCATCCTCCATGTAGCTCAATGTTACATCATCGTGAGATATATATCGAGCATACGTATAGAATTCTAACACTGCCCATGTGCACTCAATTGTGTGATTGAATACGGGATGCTGAGCGGGGCTTCCGCCTCATGGAGTCTGGGTTACAACTCCAAACAGGTACCGACTCATTTCCTTCATCTCCTTCCCATCCCATTCAGAACCTTCCTCATGACTTACTTGTCAGTGTGAGGTCGTGGTAAGCAGGCACGGATAACCAGATTGCATTGTACTTGTCGAGCCGTTCATGCATCTTCATGAAGTGGAAAATCCACTTCTGGAGGTGGTCATGCATGCCGATCTGCATTGTATGGAGGAGGGAGGGCTTCGGGAGGTCGCTCACGATACGGGGATTATGTCGAAACACGTTGGATGCTCAGTGAACATGGCGTGACAAGTGTTCTGCATCGGCTGCCTTGGTGTTGGCATCACTGAGCATTCTATATAGGTTGTGATCCCGCCGGCGGTGTTGCTTGGCAGGAGGGACATAATCTCCAAGTTCGTTCTTTGGACAGTGGCATCAAACACAGGCATGCCGCTCGAGATGATCTAGGTCGCTATACTCTGGGCATTCTGCAAATCATGCTGCTAAAACCGGTTTGCAACGCCTGAAGTTGCCATCGACACAGAGAACGTTGTAATACCCGCTCTCAGCGCTGGGATTGTGTTTAAAGGTGAGAGGCTGGAGTACCTGCCGGAGTACTTCATTCGGCACATCTCAGTTCGTTTGCCGCTGCTCATCCAGCCGCTTCTGAGGAATATTGTGGTTCTTGATTGGAATCGGCAGGAGAGTGACCATTATGACACTGTGTGTTGAGGGCATCTGGCAGATCTTCGAAGATAGATTGCCAATCGTCATGTATACAGGCCACTCTTTCTTGTCGCCAGCAAAATTCGAAAGATGTGTTCCGTCAGACATGAAGATCCAGGGAACCAGTGTATCCCCCGTTCTGAGGGTTGACGTAAAGTCGAGCAGCATGTGTTTATCCTTGAGTATTCCTCCATACCTGTTTCTCCCACCACTAGTCCGCAGTGTGCATTTGGGTATAGCGGCGTTTCGGTGGCGTATCGCTGTTGAAGCAACGGTGAGGGGCATAAATGAGATTCTCGGTGTAGGCTGGCTGCTGCATCAACCACCTCATGCTTTTGATGATGTCTCGACTCCAGTATTTGATAGGGCATTGGTCATTGTCATTCCATCTCATATCCTCGAGCGTGTGTAGTTCCCACTCCCCGAGAGCCTGATCATCTGGCATGCTAGCCCTTAGTTTCTGCACGCAATCCCTGTTTTTCAAGCTTCGGAAGCGCAGAGCTGGGTTTTCTTTCTTCAGCACATCGTCATGGTATGTCTTCATGCCCTTCTTCTTGATCACACGGTGAATTTATTTGTACTCTTCACGCATTGCAAACGGGTAGTAGGGATTGTTTTGTAGGTTCGTCTCAAGGCAACCCTGAGCATCGCGTTCCCATGGCTCAGCAATGTAATTGCTCAATGGAGCGCTGGCGCCGGGGTATGTGTCCGTCCGCAGCAGCGCAGGTGGCAGTGGTTGAGACACCGAGTCTGCAATCTTTTCAATGTGTTTCAGGTAGGGATATGCGTCCAAGTCTACAACTGAATCTCAGTTAGTGCCGAATTCACGACGCTGAGCAGGTTCAACGCGGCGGGGCTCGCTGTGAATAGTCAGATTCTTCGGGCGTGCAACTTGAAGGTGTTCAGAATGGTGTAATTTGATATGTTTAAGTCACCAGCTGTCTGAGGTGGACTTCTTTTGGCATGAAAATTCGGGGCAACAGAAAGGGGTCTTCTCTGGCATTGTCGACGACACGCGAGGAGTGGAGTATACACTGTAGAATGGGACGAAAGTTGGTGCTCGGCATGAGCAGCCTGGTGGGTGTAAGCTCACGATACGGTCGGTTAACTTGAGAGAATGATTCAGCCTCAACACGATCCCGAGGAGGTTCCTTACACGCCAGGAGTTGCAAAAACGCTGCATACGCAATGTCCCATAATACTATGAATAAAATAAAACCAATTCAAAACCCTTAAAGGAAATAGACCCTGAGTGATTCAAAAACCGCGTGACATGTGTAATAATCACTGCCTGAGATAAATAGATTAGAACCAATGAAACAAACAAAACAAGAACCCGACCCCAACCCAAACACAACAACCATCGCCTCCTATGCAACGCGAGGACTGGTTCACCCCTCTCCTACCGATCCATCAGGGCGCGCCCCAGGGAGAGGCACTTCTGGGAGAGGGACATCCGGGAGAGGGGCATCGGGGAGCAGGACATGGGGGAGAGGGCCATCTGGGAGATTGTTGCCACCTCCCAATTCACCGAGCAACTGCTGATCAACATCCACATCCGAGGTGTTTCAGGCTGCCTCAGCTTCTCGCAGAGTTGGCACCACTGGGCGAGGTTTTTGCGGCGTCACAACCCCCAAAAACTTCAGCCCACTGAGGGGATGAGTCTCCGGAGTTCGTGGTCGTGGGCGAGGCTCTGGGGTTTCTGGCCCTGGGGCAGGCGCCGGAGCGCGTGGCTGTGGGGTATCCTCGCGCATCTCTTGGCCGTGCCAAAGTAGGAAGATTGGCTCATTGTCTGCCATGGGATCTACATCGTCAGCTGATGGATTTACCGTCTCCCCCTGGCCAATCGTCCGAGGTTCTTTGCCATCATCCTCATCCTCATCCTGCTCCTCATCCTCATCCTCCTCCTCCTCCTCCTCCTCCTCCTCATCCGTCTCCTCTTCATGTTCCTTCACTTCATCATCCTCCTCTTCATCGTCACCATCCCTTTCCATATCCACATCGCTGTCTAAATCAACACTGCACAGTGCGTCCACATCATCCTCCATGCGCATATCCACATCAGAATCATGTTCTGAGTCATATTAGCCGTGCGACTCCTCGGTAGAGTTGCTATCATCATCTGAGAAAATTGACACCATCGGCGATGCTTCCGGCTCTAAATATACCCGCTCCAGTTAGCCCTCCGTGTCCTAGTCTGCCTCGGACATTTCCTTCTGCAACTTCAAAGCAACCGCACGAGAGATATCATCTCCGCCTGGAGTTTGTTCAATAAATACCTTTGCCTTTAACGTTTCTCTTCCCCTTCCCCTTCCCTTCCTCCATTGCCTTCCCATTCCCCTTGCTTTTCCCCTTCCCATCGTTTGTTCCCATCCCTTTCCCGGTCCCTTTCTCACCACCCAGCGTGTGCTCCTCACCCTTGCCGTCGTCATGGTCAATGCATTGGCCAGCATGGCTCCTTCCACTGCTCGGCGCTCCGGGATCCGCCCAGTTTTCATCATCGTCATCCTCGTCGATTATCTCATCCCAATGCAGTGCTCTAACGGCCAGGAAGTCGCCTGGCTTGTACTGCCGGCAGCATGGCAGCTCAATCTTTGCCCTGGGATCATCGCTACCATACCAAGAGAAACACTGGCTGGTGCGTTTAACCTTCCCCGAGCTCCTTGTCTGCAGATTGGACTGATTGACTTGATCCCCGAAGGCACGGGGGAAGTCCCACCTCCAAATGTTCATTTGGTCGCGGGTTTTGTCAAACATTTGCCCCATACATGAGCGGAAGGCAACCCACCACTCCCGAAAAGGCGAACTCCTGCTCCTGCGGTGCGGACACATCAGCTGGATGTGGGAAAAGTGGCGAGTCGTGACTGGATCAAGAAAGATTATATCATAGAAGAGGTCCCATGCCCTCTCATCCTTGATGCCACAAACATTGTATATCTGTATGAGTCCACATATGTGTTCGGAGATGTATCCCCTTATACCGTCCCGATCCAATGACAGGCATCGATTTATGACCGATGTCAGCATCTTTGCGCTTGCCTTCCCCTTTCCTTTGCAACTGCCCTTTGGTGCCATTGCTATGAGTTGAAAATGAATCTACATCTGAAGAGATAGCATTATGATACAGTTGCATGTAGCGGAAGGAAGACCAGAGGGAACGTACAAAGTTGTGTAGGTTATCGGGTGTGTTATGGTTCAAGAGACATTGTTTTATGCCAGTCACATGATGTCAAAATAGTTCAGGATGCTGGCAGTGTGTTCAATACGGGAGGAAAGAAGAATGAAGGTGTAGACTGCAAGAAGGGATATGTATACTTGAGTTCCTGCAATTTTTTGGTTCAACTTGTGAGATATGATGATTTTGATTCATATTCTGCGTTTAGTTGGTTAACGAACACAAAACGGCCCAGCCTTCATCTTCCACAACCACCACGCACTTCATGAATGAGAAGCCTCGAGACGAGATTTAGTACTCACGGTGAGGATAGTTTACAACGCCGGGCATTGCTTTTACATCTCACACCACTCTCACCACTCAGACCTTGTGCATCCCGAAGCACACAGCATCGTTCTCAGGTCGTCTCAACTGTGCAACCATCCAACACGGCTACCAACACGCCCAGCGGTGGAAAACGCACACCCAACTGGTGTCATTGGATAGAGAACACGTCATTGTTCGCTTTGTGATGCGTTTAGTTCTGTCAAAGGAGAATGTCTGCCGGGAAGCTGGAGATATACACAATCGATGATTTGAAGTATTGTGCCAAGAACAAGCACAATACTATGATAACCGCGCCAAGAAGACAGAAACACCCTTCAAGCGGTGCAAATAGACCTCCAGACGTTGCTGTAATAGTGAATATCAATGCTGAGTTTAATCTGAGTTCAATCTGATGGCAGTTGACCCCATAATTGAATGCGTTTCAACGAATCTCGTCCCCGAGTATTGTTACGGTTTAGATTCTAGCGCGGTCTACACTGTGCATCCTTCTTTTGCCGAATCCCTCCCAGGTCACTATAATAGGGGTCTACCTCGCCTGCCTTTGCATATGCATGCAGAGGAAATTGTTCCGGCATTCTTAAAGTCGAACATCTATATCGGACTATGCCTTCTCAAAGCCCCCACCCTGACACGACTCCGGTCGTATGAAATGTTTGAACTCTCGCTGAGCATCAGAATCGACAAAAGCGTGGGCCTTCGGGGAATTCTCGACATCCCCCTGCTAAGAGACGCGTTTCCATACCAGCTGGCAGGAGGGATTCCTCTCAAGAAGGGAGTTCTGTAGCCTCATCAATCCAAGGTCAGCACTCCACCCCCTCATCTTCACTGAACAATTCTTTCATTGCAGATATCACTCAACGCATGGCTTCCTCCCCGTCTGCTACACAGCAACGGTCGATAAATACTCCCGCCGCCACACCGGGTACAAGCAGTTGCAGCACACCAGCACCCAGAGGAACCTCACAGACTGACCCAATGCGTCGCGTTGTATCCAGCCCTGCATCCGGCACTGCTAGCACTCCCACTCCTCTCAGCGGTCTTGAAAACATGCCTACCACCATCCTTAATCCAGAAGCCCGCACGTTCATCACAAATCCACTGCGAATGCAACCTACAGACAGGCATCAGAGACAGAGGCAGTGGCAATTGCAACCGCAGGCAGTGTCTACACCTCAATCAATGGTCTCCGGCAGTCGCAGCATCCATCAATTTGGTCACTCAGACATGACGCATCTTGTATTTGCAACAGGCAGACTCCTGGAGCTGTACATGTGTAACAGACGGCCATTAATGAGTGCAAGCGACTTGGAGATGGTAATTTATGCAATGCGACGCGTTGCGAAAGCATTAGCTGAAGGCCCCACCCTGGCAGATAATGAAGAAGTACTGGAACATGGCTATGCAGCAAAACAACATTCGGTCCATAGCATTTGAGGCGTGCACACAGGAGATCTTGAAAGTGGTATGCTGAAGCAACGGCCCACACTGGATATTACAAACTCAAACCGGTACAAGGTTCAATTACAAGTCAATATGGTTAAATCCCATTTTGTTCAATCAGCAAGGGACAACATAGCAGAGCTTTATGATTTCCACCACTTTGAATCCGCCGCAGAGCGTTTGCAATTGATTGATTCCCTCCTGGCAAACAATAAGTATCTGTTTCCTGTAGCAGAGCGTTTGGAAGGTGGTGTACGCGGTCCAGATCCAACGCAGAGAGTGTCGAAAGCTGCTAAGGAATGGCCAGCGTCCACTGTACTTCCTGGCGGAAGCAATCCTGGGGTTTATCTACATCGCATTTTATTATCGGGCAAATATCCACGGTAAGTATGCTGATGGATTTTATAATTCCATAATTGACGGCAAGGACAGTCATATACCCTCGCCACTGATCATATTTACCTGCACCTCATTGCGCCATGCTCTCGTGGAGTGGCAAAAGAACAAAGGTGTTCATCCGAAAGTGTTCAAGTCAAAGCTGAAAGCGGACAGACCTGATCACTTGAAATACTTCAACGAGAAGACGGACCGTGGTAAGAACGCATCCTGCTGCGCGGCAACCTGTTGCAAGTTGTAAACCTCGCCTGGCATTGCAGACACGTATACATTCTGGATGAATACCTGGAACACACTACCGGAGAGCTACCGACAGAGGGTGTACAAAAACACGCTTGCGACAGTCAAGCGTCAGATCCAACCGGCGGCGAACCCAACGCCTGCTGAGGTCATCAGCGTGGAAGCAGCGCATGTTGACAATGCAATTCTTCTTGACTATATGACTTCCGAAGTAGCACTTCAGGAGCCTGAGATCGGAAGCACTGACCCAAACATCCCGATAGACAACAATTGCACGGAGGACAAACTGCATTTCCGGATGCCAGGGGGCAGCGGGGATAACCAAGATGAAGGTGACGAAAGCGAAGAGCGCGATGCCATCCCCACTGCCAGCCAGCGACGACGGCCCACAACTGAACTCGAGAGGTTTGGCCTGGGAACCAGGGATGTCGATGGGTATGACGGCGATGATGGCGATGATGTGGATGCAGATGAGGAGGAAGAAGCATTGCTTACCGATGATGGATCAATGCAGCATGTGGAGGACTGAGGGCATAGTACTAGAGAGTGTGAAGATTGGACATGGCGATGATGCGGATGCGGATGAGGAGGAAGAAGCATCGCAAGCCGATGATGGATCAACCCAGAATGTGGAGGACTAAGGGCATAGTACTAGAGAGTGTGAAGATTGGACAGTATATTTCAGACCTGTAAAATACGATAATGGCAAAGCAAATGCAATGGCAAACGATGTATCCGAAGCGAAGACTGTATTGTAACAAGTGACATCATCTCAAAACTAAACACATATGGGGAGAGTGCGGCATCCGATATATAGCAATAGCGGAGAGGTAAAGTGTGGCACTGGGCCGGAGAAAGGCATAAACATCACCAGGTGGTGTATAAACGTCGTCAGCATAACTGCAGCCCCTGCGAAGAGTGTAACACACATGTCATTCTGATGATGCGTATACGTCACCACATAGTAAAGGAGGTACGTATGCAATGCAACGGGTAGCGTGTAATTCTCCGTCAGAGGGTATGAGGTTCCATCAGAGCCGTCAGAGCCATCCGGAAAACCCAGGTGTTTCAGATGGAATCCAGTGTCGTTGCTGATGATGTTCCCAGGTGATAGTAGAGTTGACAATGAGAATTAGAGACATTAGAGGTGATGGGGGTTATCATGATGAGCAAATGGGACATGAAAGAATTTCTTGTGCAAGTCATATTACAATTCCCAATATGGCAGGTATGACTCCAGGTCCAGCATGTAAGCATACAGATACAGGGAAATAGAAACCCTCTCAGGCAGGTCGTACCCCTTATTGCCCACAACCCCATCTATCCTCTCTAAGGGTCGCATCTTCATCCCCCATCTCTCTTTTTTGTCCACAAGTCTACCATCAGCTGAAAACATGAAGTTAAGTCATCCCTCTCTATATCTCAGTGCCATAATGATGAGTTGACACCAGGTACAGCAAATACTGAGTATAGCATCCACCCATGATTGACTGTCTCCCGTGATTCACATGATTACAAGTAGACTCTTGAATGTAGTGTCAGCATCTGGCATACCTACTTACTGATCAACCAGCACATGCCAACTTTTCATCATAACTCAATGGACTGTCAACGCGTCATACTACCATTGTTGCGAGATAACTAACTGCTCAATAGCATCTCAGTACTTGCCATGCCTGCCAATCCACCACCTTCAAGTACCCATCCAATTCCACCCAATCAGGACCTCAGCATGTAACACCAAACTTGCTCGGTTATAACCATGGTGTGCATCTCTGTGTTCCCCCAATCACAGCCTCGGCATGCATCTCACAATTAATTCTATCTTGGCATCCAAGTACATCTCTCAGTTCACCCGATTTCAGCCACCAATTGTATCTCTATACTCATTTGAATATAGCCTCCAAATCCAACTGCAATCTCGCTCAATCACAGCCTTCAAGTGCATATCTAGGTTCACTCGAGCTCAGCCTCCAAGTGCATCTCTGAGTTCACTCAATGTCACCCTCCAAATGTGTCTCTATACTCGCTTGATTGCCACCTCCAAGTGCATTTCCAGACTCTCTTGGCTGCAGCCTGGATGTGCATCTCTAAGTTCACTGAACAACAGCCTCCAAGTGCAGCTCCGACGTCATTCAATCTCAGCCTTCAAGTGCATATCTAGGGATACAAAATAATGCCCTCCAAGTGCATCTCTCAGTTAACTCAATATTGGGCACTAGGTGCATCTCCAAACTCACTCAATCACGGATTCCAAGTGTGTCTCTATGTTCATCTGATTACCAGCTTCAGGCACACCTCCAGTCACTCCCAAGTACCCCCTGGAGCCAGTACAAATATACTCTGTGTAGATGGATAGCTCTATGGATACATAGATACATAAATACATACCTGAGAATACAAACAGAATACATGAGTCTTACAAATCATTTAACCAAAAGTAGTAACAACGATGTACAGGTGCACCTGCAGTGCTGCCATGGAATATCTCGTTTTCCCAGACTGCTCTATAGCAATTTCAGCTGCTCCTAGGCTTGTTGCCAGTGTTCCCAGGTGCTCTCAGGATTGTCACCAGTGTTGCCAGATGCTCCCAGGCATATCAACTGAGTTCCCAAATGCTTCCCTGGTTGATCCTGGACCTTCAATATTCATGCAAATTGGTCACCAGTGCTACAGGGTGTACGGAAAGGCCTCCACATCGGTCCAGTGAACTCTGGGATTCGGCCACCCTGGGATTCTGGTCAGAAAACTGCCAGATACACCCAGATACTCCTAGTGACCAATATACATTTTGCTGAAGAATCTTTCTGTCACTCAAAGTCTATAACATCTATTATTACTTATATTCTTATACTGCAACATATGATTCTTTTCCTCCACCTGTCATAGTTCTAACCATCACTTGCATTCTGTAAAATCTTGTTGCTGTACTAAATCTAGCTTGTTATACTTTGTTTTCCATTTCTCTTTAATTGTATAAGGCTGACTAGTACTTTTGAATATTCAAAACCATCATACTATACATTCCCATTATTATTATTCCTACCACTGTCCATATTGAATACTTTACTTTGTTGATGATATACTATACTCTATCTTAATCACTATTTTGATCCCATTGATTCAACTATCACTTGGCTTGCTTATTATGTAATATCTTGTAATCGTACAAAAGGTCAATAGATGTTTTAAACCAATATTATATGTCAATTGAATATCTTTCTGAGGAAGTTATAGATTTTATCAATTTCAATTTCTATGAACTTCAACTGCACAGAAGTTAAAATTGAAACAATAAGAATATTGATATATTGCAACCAAAATAGAAGTTGCTAGAAATATAATATCTATACTAAAAAAGTCATTATTTGAATATCTACACATTGTGCTGTCAGAGCAATATATATAATTTGAATCATACTCATATATACTCTACATACTGATTTTCAATTCCAGCTTTTGTTTCCACTCAATACAATTGGTAGGAATATATTTTCAATGTATACACACCTGTAGCATACCAAATATTTATCAAACTATCCTACTATATGTTCTAGAAAACTAAAATACAAAATAATACTGCTTTCTATACTGTCCTAATGTGCTGTTATTCAAATAACTACACTCCAGTAGTATTATATTCAGAGCACTTATTTTTTACGAACAGGAGTGCATAGTTATACAGATTGTATCCTGCTACTCTTTCGCCCTGATTAGTATATACCAGTATACATATATGTCGCTCTAAAGTGAAGATATTTAGGATTTTCTAGGCATGGACCTAAGCATGGATATGTCAAGGTTCCAGTAGATATCTGTAAGGCCGTATCCCTATATGGCCGTGTATGAGAGTATATGGGAAAATACAGTTGAACATGTGGCTGTGGTAATATAATAGAGTAGTAGATACGTACGATTATTGCTGGTGATCTTGGAGATATTGGAAGTTGTCTATATAAGGTTGCAGTTACCCGGCCGTGGATACATCGCTTGCCATTGGCGAGAACCTAATCATGACTGCCATTACATCATACCCCCCTTTAGAAGCAGACCCCCTGGGCTGCCTCATATGTGTATAAACAAGAGAAAACTGATAACAAAACAAAACCCAAGGTGTGTACCCCTCCTTACAACTTTAATAAGTTCCACAACCGATCTGTGCCCTATGGGTAGCCTCACGGCAGATTTGGTGCATGGGGAGACTCCACCTCCTGTGGTGAGTGGTTAAAACCCTTGCTGACTCCATTTATACCAGCCCGAGATCCATAAGGAAGTGAGAAAAGGGAAAACCCCCGTAGAAAACGTCCAATCGCACTCCTCCACGTTCAATCATCATGGAGGCTTCCTCCGATGCTCTCGGTGAAACTCATCAACTAATTCCTGCACATTCCCGAGATTCTCTGCAGCTTCCCAGTTAGTCTATATGGTACTGTAACCCACCCACTCTATCAGATAATGCAGCCTCCGGTAGCATCGCTCAGAGTGGAGGATCAGGTTGACTTCCCCTTTGTCGGAGTCATCCACACTCATTGGCTGCTGTTCAGATGGCACCTGGCTGAAGGTAGGTGTATAGGAGTCAAACAGAGAGACATGGAAAATGTTGTGCTTCTGGATTGTATGCAGAAGGTCATATTTGTAAGCATTCCTATTGATGACCTTACTTACCGTGTACAGTCCTGTCCATTGGTAATCCAACTTCTTCGATGGTCTTGTCATTCAAAAGTGCCACATTGAAGGCCAGACCTTATCTCCAGCCTTGAAAACAACCTCTTAGCAGGGGGCATATATTGTCTGACAGGCTTGAGCCTCCTGCAAGTTCTTACTGAGAGTTAGGTGAGTTTCCTCCAAGCCAACTGCAAAGATGTCCGCTTCGATGTCCAATTTCAGGCTAGGTGGTTGCTTTAGGGCTTTACACTGCATCACCGGATGATAGTGATAATTTGCCCAGAATGGAGTTATCCTCGTGGATGCATGTACCATGTTATTGTAAGCAAATTTGGCTAGCATTAATAGTTCAACCCAATTATCCTGCTGGTAGTTGCAGCAAGCCCGGATATACTGCTCCATTGTCTGGTTTTGACACTCTCTCCGCCTCTCTGTCTGTGGATGGAAGGCTGTCGAGAGTCAATGGTCATTCCTCAAGTGAGAACATACCTGGGTTCAGAATCAGCTTGTAAACTGGGTGTTGCGATCTGTAACTATGATTTCTGGGACACCGCGCTTGCAAATGATGTGTTCAAAGAAGTCCCAGGCCAATTCCGGCGAATAGATATCCTTCCGGCCTGGTATGTACAATCCCATCATTGTTAGTCAGTCCATGATACCGAGAATCCAATTGTAGCCCAATGCCATTGATCGTGGCAAGTCTGTAACAAAGTCCATCCTGACTCCTTCTCATGGCTGTGCGGATGGATCCAATGGTATGATGATCCCATGCAGGACGTGCCAAGGTGCTTTGATTTGGCGGCATACTTTGCAGCTGCTGCCATACTTACGTACACCCGAGTCCATTACTGGCCAGTAGAAGTCACTAGATACCAGCTCAGTAGTCTTAAGAGCTCCAAAATGACCGGACTGAGGGTTATCATGGAATAGACTTATGACTTTTCCACATACACACCCGACTGCAGGAACATATATTCTCTCCTCGTAAGTTAAAGCCCCTGCGATGACGTTTCATTGACCCTCCTTTCCTGCTTTATCTGTCTTGTCTACAGCTGGTCGGTCAACTAGCTTCCCTGAGACATCAACAGCCAATCGTTTGAAGCCTGAGCTGCTATGATGGCTGGCATGAGATTGTTGTACGGTTCCATTCAGGAAGTTGCCAATAGTCATGTCACACGCCTATTGTAGGCAATCTCAGAATGTGGCAGTCTGGATGGGCCATCGGCCCAATTCTTGCTGCCATCCTGGTGCTACATGACAAAGTCGTAAGGCGAAAGAGTTTCTGACCACCCAGCTTGTCTTCTGGAGAGCACTTTGGATGTCTGGAAGTGTTCGAGATTCTTGTGGTCACACTGAAATTAAGACCTTGTGATTGGCGCCCTCTGAGTAGTGCCTCCGCTGCTTTAGTGTTTCCATAATGGCCAATAGGTCCCAATCATAAGTGTCATAATTCTGTTTGCCTCATAAGCAGTTCTGCGAATGGAGATTGACCAGCCTGAGAATTCCAAAACCATCCTGCTGATTGAGAATCCCTGCACTCGGGAATCCACTCGCGTCTGTTTGGAGGATGATCGGCTTGGCCAGATTGACATGCTGGAGGATGGGTGCGTGGGTGAAGATTCTTTTCAGTTTCCGGAATGCCAATTTCGCTTCCCATGTTCATTCGCATTTCACTTTCCCAAAGTTTTCTCACTGCTGGCATTAAAGTTTGCCTTTCGGTGGCATGTCAGCCTGATCTGCCTTCTGTAGCAGTTATGCAAGTGGAAGAGTCACCTTCGCATATTTCTGGATGAACCTTCGGTAGAAGTTCGTGAATCTGAGGAGCACCTGAACATCTCTAACTGACTTTGGTGTCAGCCAGTCCTCAATTGTAGAGATCCAGACCGATTCCAAGCCGACTCTATTGGGATTGATGACAAACACCAGGAAACTGACTTCCAAAACTCCGAATTAACACTTCTCAACTTTGCAATTGAGGCTGGATTTCTGGAGTCGTTGTAGCACTTGTTGCACATCCTACTCGTGTTCCTTCCCATTTGTCGAATTGGTGAGTATCTCATTGAGGTCGCATACAGCAGAATCGTCAATGTATGGCTATAGGCAATCATCGATGTAAGACTGGAATATTGCCAGTACATTTGTTAGGCCAGATGGCTTGACCCAGTATTGGCATTGGCCGTAACGCGTTGGGAAATCCATTTTGTATTCATTGCATTCCTTGATCAGGATGAGGTAATAAGCACTGCAGACTTTCAGCTTCGTAAATATCTTGGTCCCCCGCGCATGGTCGACCATCTCCAAGATGAGAAAAAGGGGATACCGAATCTCAAGTGTCACCTTGTTAAGCACACGATAGTCAACCCAAAGTCTTGATCCTCCATCCTTCCTTCTTGCGAAGTGGATCGGTGCCGCCATCGGTGATGATGATCACTGAATAAACCTGGTGGGGAGATTTGCCTCTATGTAAGCCTTGAATGTCCTCAACTCGAACTCCAATATATTGTAACTCCGCCAATATGGCACGTTATAGCTGGGCTCCAAGTCAATTGCATGGTCGGTTGACTGATGCGGTGGGACTGTCTGCACCTTAGCTTTGCTAAAAACTTCCACAAATTCTCCGTATATTGCTGGGATAAGACATCCATCATCTGTAGGCACCATCTGTGTGGTTGTGCTGACTCCATCTGCAAACATTATTTCTCAATTTATACTAGATACAGAGCGGTAAGGTAGAACATCCATGAGCTGGGATTTAAAACGGGTTGCCTATGGAAAATCCAGGTCCAACCATCCAATACTGCCTTCATGTCTCGGCGAGCCGACAATATTTTCATGAGTATACCCTTGGGTGCCTTTTTCTGGCTGTTGCTGCCGCTGCTCTCTGCTTGCCCATTCAGCTCCTGGGGCCTATCTCAGTCACCATCAGTGGTGCCTTCCACAGTCACTCCCAGCAGCCCTGTGCAATCTCCCATTCATAGGAAGAATGTCCTGCCAACCTGCGCACTGGCCAGTAGATTGTCACTGACAGTTGCTCCAAGCATCAGAATATCCGGCATACCACCACCTCTTTCCGAACATGCCTCCTCACTAGTTGTAGATCCTGGTATGTTCCCAGGGCATTCCTGATGGTCTACCCAGTCCACTGCCACCACATCCAGTCCCCCTGGGGTTCGCAGAGCCAAAAGACAATTGCCCCTCCAAACAACATCAGCATTCGTGAACTGGAGCCAAGGCAATCTGATGACCCAGTTGTTAGCCCGGATGTGCGCAACTAGCACCTCCAACTCTTCAACTGGTGATAAGTGCTCCTAATACTGAACCGTGAACACAGTTTCGGGACTTTCACTTGGGTGAATCATTACCTGGCCATTGAGGCTTAGAGTTATAACATATGCTGGTTTGTCCAGCAGACCAAGCCATTTTTGCAGTCTCAGTACCACAAAGATGCTTGTTGTGCCGCAATTGATGAGAGCTCGCACGCATTTCATTTCCCCACTTGCATCTCCTATGACATCCTTCTGAATAATCTGGGATGTGTCTGATCTGGACGTGCCGCATAAGTACTGACTTGACATGAGAGCTTTTCAGCTGTCCAACACCAGTCTTGACTTCAAAGCAATCTGATGCAGTTGTATGATGTCCATTGTCACCATCAAAGTCTGCATTGCCAACCTCTCAAAACCCAATTCTGCCTCATCAAACCTCTCCCATTGAGCCAGATACCAAGAGAGGTCTATGAGTTTTTGGCTGTTGATTGAAGAAAGAATTCTGTTATTTAACCTCATGTCCTCCATCTCTGCATGGAGCTAGTGTCTGGTCCTGCTGTTGTGGTGGGTTACCTCCTTGTGAGAATTTGGGGTAAATGCTCGCCATGTGGTTCAGAGATCTGCCTTGTAAGCATTTGCCAGTAGAAAGTCAGCCTTCGAACACTTCCATTGAGGCCCATAGTGCCAGCAGGAACCCTAAAGCGTGTCTATTGCCGCCAGATTTGCCCCGTTTGTTTGATTCTGATTGGCAGGGTCTGCCGCCAGTCGTGTTAGCCGGCTCCGAAATGAATCGCCAGTAGCCTCATTTGCCGCCTTTGGAAGACAAGTCTATAGCTTGTTTCTGCGGCTGTTGTTGCTGCTTCTGCTGTGGCTTCATTTTTTTTGACATGTCTAACTTCCAATGCCGCGGCCTTATTGCAGAACTCGGCCAAGGTGTCAAATCTGCTGCAGTCTGGCATCATCGGTCCAACTTTGTTCTTGAGACAGTTGCAGAGGCCTGCCCAGGCAATATCGTAGAGGACTTCTTCATGCTTCGGTAGATTCCGCCAAGCCTGTCTCCAATTAGCTTTCAAACAATTTGCATAGGCTCTGACCAATTCTTGTGCAAGTTGTATGTATTCCTGTATCAGCCCGATCACTGCCACCCAACGTTGATCTTTATCCCCATATGCCTTCGCCATCTTCTGTGACCAGAGGTAGACGTCCTATAGGCATCAGTCAGATTCAGCAGATAAGTCGCCCGCCCATTCTGAAGGGTCTGTCATCGCTCTCTGTCTGAGTGCGGGATGTTGATGATCACTGCACGTGTCCAGGAGAGAAATCATGTATGTGATGTGATTGGGTCCACCGAGTGCAAATGGGTAGCCATGGGAGTTGAAATTCAAGCGTGATGCATCCAGAAATTGGTGCAGCTCTTTTACACCGCCACAGTACCATACAGGGTCAACCATCTCGTAGATATTTGGTCTTGGGCCTGTGGTGCTTCATTCAGTGCGTTTGGCACGTTTGCCAGACCATTCTTCCCATTCCGCAGCCATTCATTCCTGTTCTGCTGCCATCCTTTCCCATTGGGGTCACTTTTCGGGTTTCCACTCAGCTTGGCATTGAAGCAGCATTTCCAGCATATAGTGGTTTTGAGTCGCCTCAGCTAGATGATCATCATTGCTAATTTGGGAACTAAGAGCACCAATATCATTGTCGATCAGGCTATCTTCATCTCCGTTAGTTTCAAAGTCATCATCAAGTCATCATTGAGGTAACAGTCAATGTCATGGTTGAGGTCATGGTCGAAGTCATAGTCAAGGGCATGTTCAAGGTCATGGGCAAGGTCATGGTCGAAGTCAGGATAGAGGTGATGGTAGAGGTTATCATCGATGCCATCATCGAGGTCATCATTGAGGTCATTTTTGAGGTCATCATTGATGCCATCATCGAGGTCATCATCGAGGTCATCATAGAGGTCATCATCGAGGTCGTCATTGATGCCATCATCGAGGTCATCATAGAGGTCATCATCGAGGTCGTCATTGATGCCATCATCGAGGTCATCATCGAGGTCATCATCGAGGTCATCATCGAGGTCATCATCGAGGTCATCATCAAGGTCATCATCGAGGTCATCATCAAGGTCATCATCAAGGTCATAATCAAGGTCATCATCAAGGTCATCATCAAGGTCAATTTTATCAGCATTCTCTGCCACAGGTACAGCTGCTGGAGTAGTGCGTTCAGCTGTCGATGCGACTGCCTCCAAAGTGTCATCACTCTCATCGATGTCAGTGATGCGCGATTCAGTTTGGGTAAACTTCTTTGGAGGCATGTTTCATGGATAAAACATGTTATTTTGAGGCAATGTGTTACAAGGGGTACATCACAAAATCTTGTGAGTGAGATGCATTAAATTGATTAACAGTGATAGTATTGCGAGGCTATATCCAGATATGACCTTGTATGAGAGTATATGGGAAGATATGGTTGCACATGTGGATATGGTAATAAAATAGAGTGGTAGATAGGTAAGATTATCACTAGTGATCTCAGTGAGATCGTGAGTCGTCTATATACCTTTGTGGTTACTTGGCCCTGGACACATCCTATGCCATTGGCAAGAACCTAATCATGACTGCCATTACAACATCTAGCTTCTCTGCACTGTATATTACTGTTATGATAAACTCCACAAATTGCAACAAAAACAGGAATGCACAATGCTAAATGGTGAGAGATATAGTTTCTCCCCTGAGATTATTATGGGAAGATGTAGATGAAATGCAATATACAATTAGGTGTGCTCAAATATTGTTGACAACATGTCTAATTTTGATTATGGACAGTTCCCCTGGTTGACAAACAGAATGGTAAAGAATATAAGGAAAGGTATAGCAGATAAAAATGATAGTGTACAAGAGGATGGAGAACAAAATAGTGGAAAAGAGGTGAGCACAATACTGACAGTGCTCCTTCTGAATTGGCTGATATACTATACCCAAAAAATCCTGATTATTGATATAACTGCAGTACCACATGTACTTGAGTGCAGCATGACTTCTAGAGTCTAGTCATTGTCACATATTAGTAAATTTATGATTCCAATTACTGGTGAATAGCTCAAAATACCTCAGTACAGCAAGATATGAGCAAATATGGCATTGTAAGTAATTGGGCATTTGGTTAAATGGGGTAATATTGGTCAATTGAGCAGCACTGAGCATTTGTATATATGTGGCAGGCATTCCACATTCTTGTCACAATGATATGCCAGTAATAAATTAGTATACCTACAAATCACCTTAGCGTGATATTATGTTCAGCAAACTACAAACAGAGCCTTCTAGTAGTTAGTCAGTGTGAACAACACCCACTGAAATAGATTCAAATCATGCCAGAGCTATTGTTTTACCTTATGTTGGTCAGCAGGCAGCATTGAGCTTGGAGGCATATGCAAGCATGTACTAGCATGTGTGAGTGTATGGGGGCATGTGTAGGTATGTGCAGGCATTTGTGAAATATATATATGTGAAAGTCATATAGCATAACTCTAGTATTTAACTCAATCCGCATTATTTTGAATATGACAGCGATCTAGTGTCTGTGTGGGATCTATATACTACTTAATGTGGTCTTCTGCACGGCATTAGGGTAAAATTGACCCTACATGCAAAATACTTGTTATTGTTGCAAATTCCAATTTACCCCACAAGTTCAGCGAATATATACATTTATAGAGAATTCAACATGAATATAGTAGTAACTTAGGATTAACAAGCGGGGCTTTTTTAGTACAGTAGCTACTGTACAAAAAAACTCCTACTTATTAATGCCAAATTATAGCTGCATAAATGTTAGATTCTCTATAAATGTATATATTGGTTCAACTTGTGGGATATTTCAGAATTTTTAATGGTCTACATTGTATTGTATCCTTGATCAATGTTACAGCAATGTAGCATTAGGGACACATTGAAATGGTTCACTAATACTATATTGAATCTACATTGATCTCAAATTTAGAAAAATGCACATTACTGGATATATGGCTGTCATGCTACACTGGTCCTGGATGAATATATTTCTTGATGTTTGCACATCTCCGCATATACTGTCTACTGCCTACCATATGTATCAGGTAGCTGCTGCTACTGTTTTAACTGCAAAAATAATTTTCATAGATACTTAGACTGGGATTTGAACCCATGCGCTTGAGTATAAGTACCACTTTGTAACTACTACAGAATGGGGTGAATTGCTGCTTTGTTTCGTTAGGGCATCAGCAAAAGTGCAAATCAACTATAAAATGCGCCGCACACACAAATGCAAAGCTCATAGCATCCTTCCCGTGGACCCCTGCGTGACATGCACCATATAGTCATCTATAGTCCATTCAGAGAGCTGTATGTGTGGAGCCTATGGAACTATATACAGCTGGCGGCCGGAGATGGACCTATACCAGTCTGCACTGCCTGCAGTCTGCGCTGCTCAACGGGTACTGTACACTATCGCTCAGAGTCCACTTGAGCGCTCACTTGAGAACCTGCTTGGGAGCCTGCTTGAAAGCCTCTTTGAATGCCTGCTGCAGAGCCTGCTTGAGAGAGCCTCACATCGGGAGGAGAAGAGTTTTGCATGTGAAGCTCTTGGCCGATGGAAAACTCTGAGTTTGTGGAACATTTGGCTAATAGAAGGCTCTAAGTCTGTGGAAGCTTCGATGCTGACATTGACGTAGCCAGCCTAGTTGTCTAAGTGCTTCTACTATTGTAATTACCATCACCAACACCATCACCATCACTATCATCATCACCATCACCATCGCCATTATCACGATCTACCCGAGACCAAATGAGCACACATATGTCCACAATCAATGGGAAGTGAGAAGTCCCTTCTGCTGGAAAATCTGAGTTGGAGATCTGCTCTCCCCAAGATCGAATTATCCACCTTTCCTGCAGAATCCATGGCTGGAATTCTCAATGCCATGGCCATGAGGCATTGTGAGATGTTGTCTCGGTGGCTGCACCAAAGATAAGATTTGGACTATGATATGAACTGCCATCAAGATTTTGGCTGGCCGCCACCCGCCACCTCCCGCATGCCTGCCGGTGCCTTGGGGCTCCAATTCAACAAGTTTCTAGATCGAGCGTGCAGGAGTGTATTTGGAAGGAGTCGAGTTTTCCCCAGGAAGCTTTTGGCCGATGGTTTAATTGTGTCTTTGGAAGATTTGGCTAATAGAAGGCTCTAAGTCGGTGGAACCTTTGGCTAATAGAAGGCTCTAAGTCTGTGGAAGCTTTGATGCTAATGTTGACATAGCCAACCTACTTGTCTAAGTGCTTCTGGTAGTATGATCACCATCATCGACACCATCACCATGGCCATCACCATGGCCAACATCACCATGGCCATCATCACCATCAGCTGTGGACCAAATGCGCACACATACGCCCACAATCGGTGGGAAGCAGGCAGCAGATTCTGCTAGGCAATCTGAGTCAGAGCTCTGCTCTCCCCAAGATCCAATTGTCCACCTTTCCTGCAAAATGTAAGGCAGCAATTGCCAACACCATAACCATGAGGCATAGTGAGATCTCATCTCAGTGGGTGCGCTAAAAGTAAGGTTCAAACCATGATATCCACTGATGTCATGATTTCGGCAACCACCACCCACCTCCCGCCACCTGCCTCCAGGTGCCTGGTGCCTGCAACTCAGCCAGTCTCTGGATCAAGCACCCAGGAGCATATATGGGAGCATGTAGTCAAGTTGTCTTGCCTCTTGAGAGTATACTTGGGAGCGTGTTTGGGAGTGTGCTTGAGAGCATCTTGGGAGCATACATGGTTGCATAAGTCAAGCAGGCTAGGAGTGTGGCATCAAATGCAATTGGGAGCATCCTTCAGAGCATGCCTGGGAGTGTACTTGGGAGCATCTCAAGAGCTTAATTGGAAGCATAAGTCAAGCAGAATTGGAGTGTGCAATCGATTGTAATCAGGAGTGTACATCAGAGTGTATTTGGGACCATGCAATGAAGTGCATTTGGCAGTTTTATTGAATGCTGTATGATGGATAGTACCAAGCTCCCATGATCGCATACGTATTGTAGCAATCCAGTCTACTGGCAGGTCCATAGAACATCATAGTGTGTTACACCTTTGGGATTGGTCATGGTTCTGGGGTCATGAATGATCACTCGATCATGCTGTCATGTGGCGATTGATCAAGGTTCATCAATTATAAGCCAGCACTATCGCCACATGAATGACCACCAGGCATGGATCCCTCGACCACATTATCACAACCCTCCCTCGAGTGTTGTCACAGTTGCAATGGTGTGTTAATATGATGCAAACACACCTCACGATAATCTTTACAGACAAAGATACAGAATGATGCCAGCCTTCCTCACCTCTATATGAAGTAACTCTCGATTGGCATCAGCTATGGGCGGTGGGATGGAGATCGTTGAGCACGATATGATGGAAGGCTATTGAATGGTCCAAAGAGGTGGACGGTCCGGAAGACAACAGTCCGATTGATATCAATCAGTCTGGATGATTAGAAGGATACCATTTGCTCGGAGGAAGTTCAGGCCGAATGGTTATTACAGCAAGGGGACTGGAGGACAAGAGGATTGTGAGCATTTCTCCAGAGAAAAGCGTAGTTAGATTTAGCAGTTAGAGCGCGGAGGGAAGAGGTATAAAGACCTCTCGATTCTCCGCTGCTATAGAGGGCAACATTCTCACGACAGAGAACAAGCCTTATCAATATATTCAGATTGGAAAGCTGTTCTACATTGATCCTATTCTGATTACTTTCTGTGCCTGAGTGAAGCTTCAAAGTGAACCTGCTATTGGTCCTTGTATAAGTCCAATATCAAGTCCGATAGTGAGACAAGATAGAGGAATACTTACAAGGGATACTTCTAGTTGAGTGTATCTTGGAGTCGATTCCTCCCGCATGACATAGTGCCACCCATCAATTATGCTATGGATTACCAACCCAAAAACAGCTTCTCTATGAGTTACATGTCATGTAAGGTCATTTTTCCCATTGGGCTCTATGTAGGTACCCATGTTTATTACTCTTGCAGTAATGTAGTGAGAATGTGGAATGCATGCCACATTCATGCAAATATTCCATACTGCTCAATTCACCAATATTACCCCATTCAAATAAATGTGTAATTGTTTACAATGTCACATTTGCTGGTCTCCTGCATTACTCTGGTATTCTGAACTATTCCCCACTAATTGAGATGTTAAATTTAATAATATGGTACACTCACTGTACTCTAAAAGCCATGCTGCACTCGGGTAAATGTCGCACTGCAGTCACATCAATAAAAGGGGTTTTTTGGCATAGTATGTAATTGCTCCATGTGGACGATACCCTAATGGAGTGAGAGCTCCATCCCGATTGCGGTGACTGCGGAAGCTTGATGGAATATCGCCATCCGCCATGATGATTTTCGTGCTCAGTTTCAAGCCGATTGTTCCTCCCATGTCGGTCATCCTGGAAGGACTGAAAATCAATTACATCCACATGTTGGGCTCGATGCCGTCCAGTGTTCTCAAGCGGCCGGTCTTATAGATTCGCAGACCGTGGCAAAATTCCTGGGCCGGTCAGACGGAAGGTCAAATCCGACCGAACTGACCTGACTGATGCCGCTCTCCCTACTCTAGTCACTCGCTCACCAAGAACCCGAGATACCCCCATTGCGGACAAGTAACATATAGAAGCAGCCACTTTACAACGCTCAGTCTTCATCGACACACGGTATTGAAGAACTGCGTGTGTATATTGCGCTTTCCCTCTTTCCCGATGGCGAGCCGGATAAGTTCACAAGCATGTGTAAAGGCAATTTTCTTCGACATCCTTCCGCCATGCCAATGATATCGGATCGCGGAATATCTGCTACTACTTTGCGTTTCTATCTTACGTTATTTGTGACTCCCTGTACTGTACCCAGCACGATGGTTCGGACATCACACGTTACAAAATCCCCGCCTGAACAGGTTTTATTAAAGATTCTACCCACTGTTGAGCATTTGGTATTAAGAGGATCTGCACAACAAAAATTTAGTCTGAACCATCGTGCTCGGTACGGTACTCTAGTGTCTAGCATCTTGTTTAATAGACCCTATATTATATTTACTATTTGCTCAGCGTGCCTTTCTGCTGTTTGCTCACTCTACTTATTTTACCTAGCTCTAATAGTGTGGTCTTCGCCGAATTGGAGTATCTCGTCAGCGCAATTCGTTTCCCTTCGTGAACGCGGGTTTGGGCCTCCATGAGCGGGAGCACTGCGGACGGTTTTGGACACCTCCGAAGCCCTTTGGAGTTCCGCAGATGGCTATGGACAAAAGAACTGCCGGCAGCTCCAGGAGCTCAGGAAAGCTACCGTAGCGTGGCGGCCGTTCCACAAGCCTTCTGAAGACTTGTTGTGCATTCGTGATGCCCTTGTAGAATGTGAGTTTGTTCTCTGTAGTTCTACATGTGCAGGCGGTGGGGTTAAGGTATTATCACATGGTTAAACTCGGTCTTAAGTCCTCTCCGTAGAAACACGCGGATTTTGATTTGGAACGACCGCAACCTCGAATACTTTAGCGCAGAGATTCTCATTCCATTATTATTCTCTTTGGATGTAAGAATGCAGGTGAGAGGTAAGACAGAGGGCTGCTAAAAACAAGATCGAGAAGGCCATCACACTGGAATCATTCTATTGGTTGGGAGATTTGTGCAATGGTAAGTTGTACCTGTAAAGAACGCTCCATCTTACCCAAGCCAATCCCATTTCTGCCCTCACGCATCGCAGTCAGTTCTTGGGTCCGATGGAATGCACCCTGTGGACGGTCAGTTGATTTCCCCAACCTCATTCATAATAAGCCTTCCTATACAGCAAGTATCAGCCCTAACCACTTTGTCATCTGCCGACATGTGCCATGATGAATTCAGCGCCAAGCCATCAAATATCCCTGACACAAATTTCTCGACCTCACATACACGCAGATCAAAAAAGTTCGAAAAGCAAAGCCGTAATCCCACGGCAAACCCAATTATCAACGAAACCCCACCATATAACAATCTTCAAATCCACTTGCACAAATGCCGTCTGTGCACCCCAAGCGACAACGCACCGAAAATGTGGTACAAAGACCCTCGAAGCCAGTATCAAAACCTGCGCACTCCCAAATTCTTGCTCCATTCCGAGTAGGTACACCCTTTGTTACTCTACGGCGCATTCGGGGTCAATCGCTGACGCTTGCACTGCGCAGGCCATTGGTCACATCACCTCCTCCGTGCCGTTCTCGATCCTTCCCCTGGGGAATACCTTTCAAGTGACTACAGCGCTGGAGTACACAGTCCAAACATATGACGTCCGAAAACTAAATCTGGTATTCGTATCGTCGCCTTCAACACCCGGCATAATCACACAAGTTGTTGCGTACAAAGATGTCGTTTATGCGGCGTTTGCGGACCAAAGCGGTGACGGGGTGTGGGTTTTTAAACGTGGCAAGAAAGTAAGAGAGCTACAACAACCAGCGCAGAAGTGGGGCGCGTGGATAGAGCTAATACTATTCGGAGAATGGGTCGTTGGGGCGTTTGAACGAGCGCTTGTCGTCTGGAAGACGGAGGGAGGGGAGGTATACACAGAGATCGAAATAGGCGGGAGAGGTGGAGCTATCGTGGCGGTTTGCCATCCGAGTGCGTACCTGAATAAGTTGGTTGTGGCGCGGAGAAATGGTGATTTGGAGATCTGGAACGTCAAAACTAGGTATTTCACATCAGATCATCACCAATGATTCGTGGAGCTGATGATACTTTAGCCAGAAAATTTATACAATCCTCTCGCCCATTCCTAGTACACAGAAGTCTTTAACAACAATAACGACGCTTGTACAAAGTCCGGTCATCTCAGTGCTCGCCGTCGGATATTCCACCGGCGAGATTCATCTGCACAACATCTACACAGATACTCCGCTTCTGACGCTTAATCAGAATCAGTTTGCAGCATCCTCCCAGCTCAAAGGCGTCAGCAGTCTTTCATTTTGTACAGATCCATTTGTTGGCGCGGAGAAAGCCAATAAGGAGGAGGGAGCCGGGCGTATCCTGGCTGTTGGACATTGCGATGGGTATGTTACGCTCTGGAACCTGGAAAAGCGCAGGGTCTTTGGCGATATAAGAAATGCACACGAACCTTCCCCTCAGGGAATACATGTGCAATGGCTATCGGGACAGAATGTCTTAGTGACCAGTGGAGTAGATAATAGTCTCAAGGTGCGTCGCGCTATGTTAACTAGATTAGTGAATGCTGAGGCTTGGATAGGAATGGGTATTCGGCTCGCCTCATTCTACCCGGCCACGCCTGCTTCGTTCTCGTAGCGGTCACTCGGATTCCATATCGTCCCTTGTTTTTGCCTCCCCAGGAACCTCACACTTCCTGCTCTCCGCTTCCCGAGATCGATCTCTTCGAGCGCAGTCTCTTCGCAACGATTCCCAGTCCTTTGAGTTCTCGCAAGGTGTAGCAGTTAAAAAGGCTGCAAAAGCGTCCAAGAACGCCATTGAGACGGCAGTAGTCCAGATTGCACAATCCAAGGCAGGTCCAATAACAGCCATCGCCATTTGCGCCGGTGAAGATGGAGCAGGCTCCACCGGAAGAGAGTGGGAGGGTATTGTAACAGCTCACCAGGATGAGATTGCTGCACGGTGCTGGAGTTTTCAAAATAAAAAAATCGGACGATGGTTATTGCCAACCATTGACGGTGGGGAAATTAAGTCAGTCGCTGTTTCTTCATGTGGAACATTTGCGTTAGTCGGATCGTCAAAGGGAGGCATTAGCATGTTTAACCTCCAGAGTGGGATGCAACGTAGAAGGTTTCCAGATCCGTTGACCCCTGCCCAAGCGAAGCAAGTCAAGAAGGGAGAGGCCCTAGGAAAGTTGGCTATGATTGGACGGGGAAAGCACACTAAGGCTGTCACCGGAATTGTTACAGACTCTTTGAACAGGGTTGTTATCTCGTCTGGTTTGGACGGAAAGATCAAGTTTTGGGAGTTCACGACGGGAATCTTGATTCATGAAGTCAACTGGGAGGGAACCACCAAAGTTCCGAATAAGATGAAGCTCCATCGGCCTTCAGAGCTGTTAGCGGTTTCTTGCGATGATACCTGTATTCGTCTTATCGACGTGGAAACAAGGAAGGTTGTGAGAGAATTGTGGGGTTGCGAGGGGAAGATCAGCGACTTCTGTTTTTCGAATGATGGGCGGTGGATTATTGCTGCGTCAATGGATAGCGTTATCAGAATTTGGGATTTGCCAACAGGACACCTTATCGACGGTATACGGACAAAGAAAATTGTTACAGCGCTGTCGTTTGCCAGGTCTGGGGAGTTTTTGGCAACGGCTCACGTAGGAAGCGCTGGCATCAACCTTTGGTATCTCCGCTGCGTAACGTTAATATCCAGTACTAATCAAAATCAGGACAAACCGAACCCTCTTCCGCCATACTCCAACTCGCCACATCGAAGACACTGACATCGTAGACCTCACCATGCCCACAATCTCGGGTGAACGTGGTGTGAGTCTCATCGACGCAGCCTTAAGTCAGGACGCAGTCGATGACGCACTTGAAACAGGCGTCTACACAACCGCTGACCAGCTGAGTGACAAGCTACTCACCATGTCACTCATCCCAAGGACACGTTGGCAAACACTACTAAATCTGGACGTAATCCGCCAACGTAACACACCAAAGGAAGCCCCTAAAGCCCCCGAAAAAGCCCCGTTCTTCCTGCCCTCCCTTGAAAAAGGAGCCACCAATACTATAACCGAGAACGAGAACCTTACTCTCATCTCCGCTTCAGCCTCTGCCAAACAGGCTGAAGAAGCAGCGGCATTAGCTGCAGACCGAAACCGCATCATAAGAGTCGATCCTAATGCCAACACTGGAGAATCACAATTTACACTTGTCCTCCGCTCTAATGATAAAATAGTATTGTTAGATCACCTCAAAGCACTGTCACCAAGCTCTGCAGATTTAGAGATCCGGAGTTTGCAGGAGGGCGAGATGAAGACGTTTGTTTATGCCCTCACGGATCGGTTGCAGAGTAGACGTGACTTCGAATTGGTCATGACGTGGATGAATGTGTTTTTGAAGTGCCACGGGGACTTTGTTACTAGAGATGAGGAGGATGGGATCAGGGAAGCATTACAGGAATGGAGAGGTGCGTTGAAGGTGGAACAGAGTAGGTTAACTGGGAGAGTGGGGTTCTGTCTGGGTGTTGCAGAGTTCCTGAGGTTGGGGCGGTAGATAAAGAAGTAGGTCGTATCTAATGTTGTAAATACCTTTGAGAAGATGCATTAAAAGTTGCTGTTGTCATTCCAGGGTGTTCGTGCTCTCACCCCCAAAACCTAGTCGTTCTCGTCGGTACAACTAATTATATACTTGGGAAATTTTTATGTTCCTCTCACCAGAACCAGCGCGCGCAATTGACCGCAAACTCACAAACCCACTAGCGACTACTCACGTCCAATGCTGCCTTGGATATCCAATATCCAGTTTAAACCTTGGACTATGATGGCGAAATGAAAATGGATAAATCTTGAATCAACTTAATATCCGTTGAGTTCTCACAAAGTCGCCTAGTATTCACGTACAGCTCTTATATTTAACTCCCAACTTTCACTCACTTCTTCAGTTCTTGTAAATATACCCCTCCCACCGAAAAAGACTCCACAACGTGTTGCATGTGTACCTGCGTCGTGAGCCTCACAGCTCAGGTCCGTTTAATATGCAGTTGGTGTATGAAGATATGCCTCAGGAGAGCGGCTCATATCAGTGCAGAGCGGCTCATATCAGTGCCAACGGATATGCAAACGGATAAGAGATATGGAGGCGAATATTATGGCTGTGGATATGGGAGACAAGTCTGTATATATACGGGCCTTCTGGCCTCGAGAGATCAGTCAATCAACAAGTCTAAGAAGCATCCAAAGTAACACAACGCGGGAAGGAACGCGGGTGATGGTCCATGATTAATGTGAACCACGAGGCAATTTAACTACGATTTGACTATCCACAACCCTGCGACCAAACTCTAGCGTATATTATAGTAAGCGGCTGTAATTATCCGTAGAGTACGTACATGACGTCGGACTTTCATCGCCTTCATTCTGTTGCGGTCGAATTAGTGGATCCTCAACAGCGTCACCCAATAACAAGTCAGATGGTTGCCCGTATCATTTCAGGCCGTGGGGACAGGTTGGTAGTTATATGGGCAACCTTAATATTTTCTGACAGAAAGATCGCGAAAGTCATCCTCCAGGCCGGTCTGGACTTTATTCGAAGTGGTCAAAACTCACCGCTGCAGCATCACTAAGAGCGGGAGATGTGCACAGGGATTACGTGTGGTGATTAAGCGAGGCCTAGCACGTCCACCTTGAAACACAGCACCAGCTCTCACTACAGAATTACTCGTCTTCATTCCCTCGCCTCCCAATGAATTGAGCGCTATCTCAAGTCGTTTGTGCCAAGTTTCACGGACTCCTAGAGTAATTAGAGTACTGAGAAACAATGCAGGCAGCAGCTTGCATGTGACAGGCTGAGATACTAGGATCCTGAGCCTTTCTGCTGGCTTGAAAGTTTTGCGCCCCAATTCGTTCCCAGCAGCTGCGCAGTGACATGGTACCTGGAGTGCCCGTCAGTTGCCTTGTGTACTCTTCTCAACCACTCATGGAGATCGATCACCCTGCCCGCTGCCATCTACTAGCAACCACGCTTCCTCTATTCTTTCTGCGCAAGAATAGTGTCCTCTTCCTCTTCCTCTTCCTCCTCTCCTGCACCTGCGTTTTTTCATGCGTCTGCAGCTTCGCAAAGGTTGAGGTATACTGGCTAGATTCTGTGTTTTGATCTGCATTCATTATTTCGTTCACATCCCATCGTATGTGGTGAATAAAATGAAAACATCTGTAAAGACTAGACATTTTACTCAAGTAGGTGAACAGCTTTATTCTATTTTAGTTTTCAACCTAATACCTTTTTTGACATCCCCCGTTTCGACGTTGAGATCAGTCGAACAGTTGCACATCATCTTATGTAGGGGTCCGTCCTCATCCGCGGCCTCGAGCATGAAGATGACTAGCATGAGCTGGAAAGGGCGAGGGCGCGTATTCGAGAACGAAAGATTTGTTTCTCCTTCGCTGAGAAACCCCAGCATTTATCGCCTATATCGAAGTAACGACGATGATTGGGGGTGTTCACGCCAGATGCCAAAGAAATAGATCGGAAAATGGGTTTCTCCAACGAAATGGCATCAGTTGTCAAATAGCTTCTCGAGCCTGCCAAATTGCCAAAGGGTCCAGGGCCACAGGCAGTCTGGATAATAGCTACCAGGCACATAACGTCTTCAGTTTTCGTGAGATAGTTTGGGTTCAATCTTAAATATTCATGGGAAAGCACTCGTTATGCATCGCCAAGCCTTTTTTCGTTTTATTCATACTGTATGCACTCTAACTAGAGTATGACAGAGCCTATATCCCCTCCGCCACCGGGCGAGTCGGCTAGATGGTGGAGTTTCCTACCTACTACCCTTTATCCCCTTCACACTGGGTAGCTGGCTCTGGGATTCAAACCCATGGTATTGTGGCCATATACCCCATCTATATTTTCAGGAGTGATATCACCATGCTATGGGGCCAACCCCATTACACCACCAAGTCTTGTATTACTATATGACTTGAATGGAAGCTATCAATATACTGAGATTACCAAATTGACTCACAGGCAACATACTTACAGTTATAGGCCCATCCATGAATTTTCACTTGCCACTGGCACTATCATTTACAACTATGAGCTTCCATAAACATCAATGGATTGATTTCTAAGCTTACTTATGAGATAATTACGGTATCCAGCAAAAAAGGTATGCTGTGTGCTAGTTGCAATGAGGGTATATAATATTGTCACTGGAGACAACACCGGGAAAAATGACCTTATGCGATGCGGAACTCATAGAGATGCTGGTTTTGGGCCGGTAATCCATATCACATTTGACACGTGGCAAAATGACGTTCTATGGACCTGCGAGTTGACTAGATTAATATGATATGCATGCGATTATGGGCGCTTGATACTGTACATCATGCTGCATTCAATAAAACTGTCAAATGCACTTCATTGCATGATCCCAAGTAAGCTCTGAAGTACACTCCTGATTACACTCCCAGCCTGCTTGAGTTACGCTCCCAAGTAAGCTATCAAGACATTCACAAGTACACTCCGAGTACGCTCCCAGGTTTACCGAGGAGAATCTCATGTACACTCCTGGGCATGCTCTCATGGATGCTCCCAAATGCACTCGATGGCACACTCCCATCCTGCTTGACTTACACTCTAAAGTAAGCACTCAAGACGCTCCAATGTACACTCCGAGTATGTTCTCAAGTACACTCCCAGGCATGCCCTCAAGGACGCTCCCAATTGCACTCGGTGGCACACTCGCAGCCTGCTTGACTTAAGCTCTCAAGTATGCTCTCAAGATGCTCCAAAGTACACTCCGAGTACAATCTCAAGTACACTCCCAGGCATGCTCTCAAGCTCGCCTCTAATTGCAATCGGTCGCACACTCCCAGCCTGCTGGACTCATGCTATGAAGTAAACTCTCAAGACCCTCCGAAGTACACTCCAAGTACATTCTCAAGTACACTCCTGGGCATGCACTCAAAGACGCTCCAAATTGCACTCGAAGGTACACTCCCAGCCTGCTTGACTATACACTCCTAAGTAAGCTCTGAAGACGCTCCCAAGTACACTCCGAGTACGCTCCCAAGTACACCTCCGAGTACGTTCTGAAGTACACTCCCGGGCATGCTCCCAAGGACGCTCTCACTTGTACTCGATGGCACACAGTCAGCCTGCTTGACTGTTCACTCCCACTCCAGCTCTCAAGTAGCTCTCAAGCACACTCCCGAGCACGCTCTCAAGTACACTCCCAATTGCACTCGATGACACACTCTCAGCCTGCTTGACTATACGCTCCCAAGTAAGCTCACAAGATGCTCCTAAGTACACTCTGAGTACGTTCTCAAGTACACTCCCGGGCATGCTCTCAAGGACACTCCTAATTGCACTCGATGGCACACTCCTAGCCTGCTTGGCTCTACACTCCCAAGTACACTCTCAAGAGGCAAGACACTCCCGATCTCATTTGACTATATGCTTCCATGTATGCTCCCGGGTGCTCGATCCAGAGACTTGCTGAGTTACAGGAGCCAGGAACCAGGAGGCGGGTGGTGGGTGGCCGATGGCGCATGGTGTATGCTGGCCCAAATCATGACTTTGGTCGATATCATAGTCTGAACCTTATCTTTAGCGCACCCACCATGACAAGATCTTGCGATGCCTCATGGTCATGGTGATGACAATTGTAGCCTTAGATTCTGCAGGAAGGTAGACAATTCGAACTTGGGGAGAGCAGATCTCCAACTCAGATTTTCCAGCAGAATCTGCTGCCCGCTTCCCATCAATTGTGGGCATATGTGTGCGCATTTGGTCTGGGGCTGATGGAGATGATGGCAATGGCAATGGCAATGGCGATAGTGATGGTGTTGGTGATAGTGATCATAGTACCAGAAGTACTTAGACAAGTAGGTTGGCTATGTCAACATCAGCATCAAAGCTTCCACAGACTTAGAGCCTTCTACTAGTCAAAGCTTCCACAGACCTAGAGCCATCTATTAGCCAAAGCTTCCACAAACTCAGAGTTGTCGATCCACCAAAAGCTTCCCGTGGAAAACTCTACTCCTCCCGAATATGCTCCTAAAAGCTCGATCCAGAGTGTTGTTGAGTTGCAGACACCATGCACCGGGAGGCGTGAGGCAGGTGGTGCGTGGCAAGCAGTGTTTGGTGGGTGACGCATGGCATGTGGATGGTGGCGGGTAGTGGGTGGCAGGTCGCCGAAATCATGACGTCGCTCTATATCATAGTCTGAATCTTACCTTTAGCACGCCCACCAAGACGAAATCTCACGATGCCTCATGGCCATGGTGTTGACTATTGCAGCCTGAGATTCTGTAGGAATGGTAGACAATTGGATCTTGGGGAGAGCAGATGTCCAACTCAGGTTTTCCAGCGGAATCTGCTGCTTGCTTCCCACAGATTGTGGGTGTATGTGTGCACATTTGGGCCGGGGCTGATGGTGATGATGGCAATGGTGATGATGGCAATGGTGATGATGGTGAAGGTGATGATGGCAACGGTGATGACGGTGATGGTGATGGTGTCGGTGATAGTGATCATAGTACCAGAGGCACTTGGATAAGTTGGTTGGCTACGTCAACATTAGCATCAAAGCTTGTACAGACTTAGAGCCTTCCATTAGCCAAAGCATCCACAGAGTTAGAGCCTTCCATTAGCCAAAGCTTCCACAGACTTAGAGGCTTCTATTAGACACAGCTTCCACAAACTCAGAGTTCGCCATCGGCCCAAAGCTTCCAGTGGAAAACTCTACTCCTCCCGAAGCCCGGCTCTCTCAAGCAGGCTCTCAAGCAGGCTCTCAAGAAGGCTCTAGAGCAGGCTTTCAATTGCCAGTGGGCTCTCATGCAGACTCGCAGCGATGGTGTGTACAGTACCGGTAAAACAGCTGGCAGTAAAGACAAGCATAGGTCTATGTCTGGCCTGCAGCCATATATAGTTGCATAGGCCCAGGCGCACATCTCTATGAATCAACTATAGATGACTATAGGTTGCGTGTGGCGCAGGGGTCTACGGGAAGCTTGCTACGAGCTGCACCTGTGCCGGTGTGCGCATAGCGCAGCATATACTCGATTTGCACTTTCGCCGATGAAGCCCCTTTCCACGGATAACATATCTGTTGTATATATATCAGTAAAATGTACATTGGTCCAGAAGCCACATGCGAACCTCCAAGACACTGCGGTAGCCCTCACCAGTTCTTCTCAGTACTTCCAGATGCTCCCAGGCCCCCATGGAGCTTTGCAAAGTACTCTCACACTCTGCCAGAGTATTCTCAGGTGCTCCTCAAAGCACCTGCAGTTATGGAGGTCCATTCAGGATGCTACGAGATTTGACTATTAGGGTAGTAAAATTTTGGAGCAGCTGAGAGCTCTGCAGATGTCTGCGGCAGTCTGCAAGAGCAGCTGAGACCTCCGTGCATGCTCGCTGGGAGACTTGGTGCTATATTCTCCCAGTAGTGGGTCTTACGGTTCCATAACCACAACATCAGCAAAATGTAAATCAGTCCGAAAGCCACACGCAAACCTCCCAGACACTCCGGGAGCCTTCACCTGTGCTTGGAAGTAGTTCCAGATGTTCCCAGGCCCCTGTGGAGCTTCGCAATGTGCTCTCAGACTCTGCAAGAGCATTCTCAGGTGCTCCTGAAAGCACCTGCAGTTATGGAGGTGCATTCAGAATGCAAAGAGATTGACTATTAGGATAGTCAAATTTCGGAGCTGCTGAGACCTCTGCACAGGTCTGCAGGAGACTTCGAGAGCAGTTGAGACCACTGCACAAGCTTTGCCGGGGACTTGGTGCCACATTCTCACCGCAGCTGTCTTAAGAGTTCCACAACCACAGTGCATTTTGTTTATCTTATTCATCTTTGTTACAGTCAGAAGATTTGATACATCATAATATGGCATGTATTATCTAAGTCTCTCTATATATATACATACGGAGATACAGGGATGATGGAGATGGACTCAGTGACAGAGAGTATATTTCAGAGACTCCGGGGTAGATGGACATGATCGCAGTATACGAAATTCACACTCTTTCTTTCCCAGCTCTTGGTCTCACCAACTCTTGCCGATCGTTCATAGATCCACACAGTTTGCGTGGTTCCTCACGCACTCTTGCCAAGTGTTCCTGGATGCACGCAATTTGTGTGGTTCATCATGGCTGGGTATCCCTTCAAATCCTGTCACCCTCTTCCTACACTCCTCGAGCCAGAACGGCTCTGTCTCAAGAATTCTCTTCAAATGCCATGCGAGGGGTGGTGGAGTGGTCATGACGGGCTGTCTGGCTTCTAGCTCCACTGTTTCACCACACAATGATCAAGTGAACTTAGTGATGCACTCTGAAGCCGTGATGGTGCGAAATTGCAGGCTGTTACCAAGTGAGTTTGGAGATACACTTGGAGGCCGGGATCGACCGAGTGTGGGGACACACTTTGAGGCCGTGATTGTGCAAACCTCGAGGCTGTAATTGAGCGAGTTTGGTGATGCACTTGGAGGTTAGGATCGTTCGAGCTTGGAGGCCGTAATGGAGCGAGTTAGGAGATGCACTTGGAGGCCATGATTGAGCGAGATTGGAGGAGTACATGGAGGCTGTCAATCTGCAGGCAGTCAATCTGGATGCGGTCAGTCTGGAGGCGGTATTTCGGGAGGGAGGTGAGACGGGAGCTGAGACTCAATTCATTGGTTTACTTGTAATTGTGGGAATGTATAGAATTGAGTACCCGGTCTGCCACGGGATGAGAGACTGGCCGAGAGCGGCAGTCAGTCGATCTTGGGACGATGCAGTATGCGGTGTATGCAGTACTCAATGTATGCGGTACTTGGTGTATGCTGTACTCGGTGTATGCTGTACTCGGTGTATGCTGTACTCGGTGTATGCTGTACTCGGTGTATACTGTACTTGGTGTATGCTGTACTCGGTGTTAACTCTTGATCATTGCATTCAGAGGGATGACATTACTTCGTGTTCTTAGGTAATGGTAGAGTTGAGGACGAGAAAGACAGAGATCAGAGGACATGGGTGAAATCATAATGAGAAACTGGGACTGAAGAGAATTTGGTGTGCATGTCAATTTTCCATCCCCGATACGGCAGGTACAAGTCCTGATTCGGCGTGTAATAACACCAATCGAAAGTATTACCAACCCAATCAGGCAAGTTCTACCCCTGCTTTCTTGTATCTGCTCGTGTCCTCCACATCATTCTCATCTTCATCCAGCGTCTCTCTCTTTCTCATCCACAACTCAACCATCATCGCAGAACACCAAGTTAAGTCATCCCTGTCTATCTCTCCTCGGCATGATCATGAATTGTCACCGAGTACAGCATACACCGAGTACAGCATCCTCGCAAGATTGTTTGTCTTCTCTTCCTTCTCATGATCACAAGTTGACCCCTGAATGTAGCTTCAGCATCCGGCGTACCTCCCTACCAGGTTGACCGCCATCTGCCAGCTCTCCAGGAGAGCTCAAAAGATCAAGTCACATTGTCACATTCCCACGGTTGCGAGTTAACTAACTGATGAATAGAGTCTAAGCACCCGGCGCGCTCTCCATTGACTGGCTCCAAGTACTCGTCCACCCTCACTCAATCACAGCCTCCAAGTGCATCTCCAAACTCATTCGATCACGGCCTACAAGTGTATATCCAAAGTCGCTCGATTATGTCCTCCAAGTTTGCATGAGCAAGGCCTCTTGGTGCATCTCCAAACTTGCTCAATCACGTCTTCCAAGTATATTTCCAAACTTGCTCGATTACAGCCTCCAAGTTCGCACAAGCATGGCCTCCAAGTGCATCTCCAAACTTGCTCGATCACAGCCTTGGAGTATATCTCTGAGTTCACATGATCATCATGATCAGGCGCACCTCGAATTGCTCTCAAGCACCGCATACAGCCTGTCCAGATATACCGTGTGTAGATGGGTGGCTATATAGATACATAGATGAGAATAGAAACTGAATACATGAGTTTTAAAAATCGTTGAACGATAAGTAGTAGCTATGATATCCTTGCGCTCCAGCAGCATTCCCAAAGAAGATGTTGTTTTTCCCAGACTGCTCTCCAGTGATTCTAGGTGCTCCCAGGCTTGTTGCTGGTGCTCCCAGGTGCTCCCAGGCTTGTCATCGGTACCCCCAGACTTGTCATCAGCGCTCACAGGCTTGTTGCCCGCCCTTGCAGGTGCTCCCAGGCTTCGTGTCGGCGCTCACAAGTGCTCCCCGGGTCATCACCAGACCTCTGATGGGCACCTAGATTTGTCACCGGTGCTCCCAGGCGCACCTGAAGGCCACTGCATCAGTCCCGTACACTCTGGAATTTGACCAACCTGGGATTCTGGTCCGACAACATCCAGACACTCCCAGAGGCTCCCAGAGACAAAAATACATCTTGCTGATGAAAGTGTCCGGTAATTGTGGGAAGTAATACATTCACAAATTCCGTTCCGTTCTATCAATGCTCATTCACACTTTCAGGTTCACTCAAAAGGCTGCTCTCGTGTGCAAAGTGGATGTCAGCAGCATTACCACACAGCAGATAGTGCAGTAACCTGTGGATGTTCCTTCATCCATCAGCAAATCTGGATTAAAGTCTTTATTGTGCTTGCTATCCTTGGCATACGCATCAAGATTGAAAAATTGAGCAATGGGAAGAGGAACATGCGAATATGAAAACCCAGCTGGCAAATTATCAATTTAGGTACATTGACCTCCCTCATTGACACCGGGTGGCACAGGAGGTGTTCCGGGACAAGGTGGCCTCGATTCTAGTGTCAGATGTCTTCGTTGGTCTGCTGGAAGTGCACCTGTTCCTTTGCGCTTCCAGTGTGTTTGCAGATTCTTTGCTGTGCCATTTTGGCACGGAAGGCAGCCATCCATGTGGTTTTCACGAACGATTGCTTGGTGTCATTCTATCGGAACCTCCACCTGTGTATGCCCAGGAAAATCAACTCCCCACTTCATCTCTTCTCGGACTTCAGCACGGGATTCTTGATCAGGTATTGCGTTTCCATCAAAGCAGCACGCGAAAACCCTCCTTTGGCTATGTTGGCCATATTCAAGGGAAAGTGCATGTCGGACTGTTCTGGCTGTACCCTACCTCCTTGCTGTGCCATAGTAGCTGACATGTTGGAAACCTACAAGAAATTAGTTGCTGCTTCTAGAAATCATATTCGGCTATTACCTCTACCATATATGCTTCTCTAGTCTCCTCTAAGCTGATTGAAGCCTGTTTCATCCACTGTCGGGGACCCTTATCACGAAAATTGTGCGCGAAAATCCCAGAGCTGATAACATCATGATATCCCATTTCACGCACTGAGGAGACGAATGCATTGGTCGACGATGGAGGTTTCCTGTTACGGGCAGCTATAAATTGCTCTCGTAGCTCTCTACATATACCTGCTGTGTGTTATATGGTTACTTGACGGCTGTTTACCATAATATCAATATAGTCACATCCAATTGCATGTTGCTTCATATTCCCGCTGCTTATGGTTTTCCAGGCGATTTTGAAATGTCCATCCTGGGTGATATTTTGTGCGGGTACATTGGCAGTGTCGCGGAGGACTAACTGGTGTCTGCATTGTTGCTGTGTCCCAGCGAGTGATGCAGTGGATGAAGCGCCTGTCGATTGGCTTCATTCAGATCTGCTGTCACCTTGCAGAGGTGTTTCTGTAGCCATGATTTGCTGGTGTGGAATAAGAGAGGAAGATGATAATGAAAAGAAGTGGCAAGTGCTAAGGATTATATACTTAGCTTCAAGTCAACATGGAATAAGTAACAGCCAACTTGCACATTCTACTCAGGATGCATCCTGCTGTGGATGGCTGTAGGGTGTAGGGGTTTCCCACAGTCCCGCGATTCACAGTAAGTCGCTGCAATGATTTTTGTTTGGTTACAGGCATAAATACAGGTTTCTGACAGCCGATCTCTGATGATTGTCCGAAATAAACAGAGAATTCTGTCAGGGAAAGCACGTCTGGTAATGTTTGCCTCAAGATATCCCCAGGATATCACATGTAACTGACTTTCATAATCAAGTCATGTTGTACGGCTAGCATTATAATTTCTATTCTTGTGCCAGACAAAACACACATTTTGTTTTGTTCAAGTTGATCAAACATACAACCTTGACATCAAAGACACAGCTTGCCTCCATATCATCCATATCTTGCAATATCCAACATCTCGCCCAAAAACAAAGTCAACCCACACTACAATGGTGAATGCTCTGAAACAGAACTTTTTGCCCCTTGCGCCAGGCCAATATGGCAAATCAATGAAGTGTTCCACACAATGACGTCATCAAGTGACAGAAGGCAAGAGAGGCTTTGAAGCAGAGAGAGCCCGAGCCCTAGGGGCATTGCACAGCTTGCAATCTAAAATGAAGCTGGCAGCAGAGAAACGACGAGAAACGCACTTTTTAAGCAACAAAGAGAAAAAGAAATGGATCGAGAATTAGGTTGGGAGAGAAAGCATCGTGGCAAGACAGCGAGTTGAAGATGCAGAGACAGCGATTGAGTAGGAGCAGGGAGATATGATATTTGCTGCAAATGTGGGATTGACAACCAGAGAGCCCAGAAAAACATGTGCGGAGCTGATGATTGCTATCGGAGACAGTCCGAGCGATCTTGCAAGTTCCGACAATGAGGAGAATGGGGTAGATGAGGATGAGAAAGATAAACAGCTGGGCCAGCTGAGCGAAAATGACGAACCCGGCTGCGTGGTGGGGACAATCTCCAACACAGTACAGCTGCGCATGCACAGATTTTGCCAGCAGAAGATGGAGTTGATGAATTGATGCAACTGGGATGGGGGGACACAGCCGACAACTTCTGTGGAACAGATCCGAAGTAGGGGATGACTGATTTGAAGGTTCCGGCAGTCATCGAACCGCAAACGGACCTAGTTGCATCCGCACCTGCAGTAACATCATTTGGAGAGCTTATGGAGACCCTTGATATCATCCCTGGAATATTGCAAATGCCGCAATGGACTTCTCGGCCAGGATGCAGTCTCATGAGGGTAGGTTCCAGGAAGCCACAGTCAAACAAACCCATAGAGTCTCTTTCACCCAATGCAAAGCCTGATTCGTCACCAATTATGAAGTGAAGCCGGTTGAACAGGTAAGCTTTTACCCCTGCATTGTACCTCCCCAGCTCTTTATCATATAGAATTCAAATTCGGACGAATGAATGGTGGTGGCTCCTGCGTCACTGGAGAAATCGATAAGCAAATTTCTATTTTTGACATTATATCGATTTCAAATGCTATCTGTGGACCAATTTTGCTATGTGTCAGCTCTTTTTTGATCTTAGTGACCAATTTGTGAGACATTATAATTTGTCTGTGCATGTGCAATGGTCGTACGCACCATGCAAAGGTAGTAGGCTTCAAATCAGGGTGTAAGATGACCAATAAACACAATATTGCCTAGCCTGTTACTGTTAAGTGAGGAAGCAACAACTGAATTGGTGACAAACTTTACACACAAAATTTAAGTGAGTGTTGTCATACGAGTCATGGAAGGAGCGGTCAATGTGCGATATCAACCAATCTGACTGACTACCGTCATGCTGCATTCACTCATGCATCCAACTGCAAAACTCTTTGCTCAGACCCGGTGCACATGTTTGAGATTATTAAAATTGCTTATGGTAGGTCATGGAAATCGGGGAGAAGGAGCTGGATTAGGACAGGTGAGGAAGTGGGGCTATATTAATCAAAAACTAGTGGAAAGATCTCAATGCTGTGAATTGCCAGCCAAAAGCACGGGAATGTGATAGGGCTAAGTGATATATCACTCGGATAATGTGTATAGTGCTGGATCAGAAATTGAGAGGCCACTAAGCTTCTGGATGCAAATGATTATACATAGAAACACTATATTGGTAGTCAATAATGACTATATGATTCGTAGCATACAATTATTGAGAGTACAATGACCATTGGAATGTGTCTACTGTGAGCATCAACGGAGCGTTAACAATTTTTAGTCTTACACGATTGGCAGTCAAAGGGTTGCATAGTCACATCCTGCCAAAATGTAACCATTGGTCGTCTTTATAGGTCAATTGGCAACGGACACGATCATTGCCCCATGGTAAAAGTCAGGGTAAATGGAGCGTCAACGAATTTTGGCCTTGCATCTTGGCTAATCCAAGGGCTGTGCAATAACATTAACCCACAATCAATGTATTGGCTGCCTTTCTGCGCAAAAATGCTTGCAATGACATCACAACTATCTCCTAAAAACGAGTGTCACAGGAGCATCAATGATTTTTGGTCTTGTAAGTATGGTAATTGAAATGTGATTTGTTCGCTGTTATGCATAACCGATGTATTGGTAGCCTGTGTAGGCAAAAGACAAAGCAACGCGGTCACTTCCCCATCCTGAAAATGAGTGTCAACTGAGCATCAATGATTTTAGGTCTTGCATCGTGGCTAATCTAAGTGTGACTTTGTGGCAATAGGTTATATAGGAAGTAATGGCGGCATTTTTAACCGAAACAGTACTTGACATTTACGTTACTCCATCATGAAAATGAGTGTCAACAGAGGGTCAACAATTTTTGGTCTTGCATTTGGGGTAATCAAAGAAGCGCGCGGATATAGCATCTCATAACTGAACTATCGACCGCCTATGTAGACAACGATACAACACATACAAGGTGAAACACGGATTCCAAAATGATCAATATCGTAAACTGCAACACATGCAAAATGAGATTCCTGGCTGTTGAATACAAGATTCTGATAAGATACCATAATCAAACAGCAAACACAAGAGCATTATATGAATCTACAGATGGACCTGCTGACTACCCGCCTAATTCAAACAGGTCAGGAGATTTCCATTGAACTGTTCCTAAATTGAAAGTTCAGGTGTTTTGCCAACCTGGAATACCACTTTCGTAATAGTTTGGTTCTGACCCAGCCCTGGACCCAATGCGACGGTCCGGAACCATTCCTACCACTACATATATCAAGGTATATTGAGACATAAGAACTGAAACATTGGTAGTGAACAGGAGAGAGTTAAGCTTGAGTTTACGTTGTAATGAATATAAACTCATAATTATGATACAGATATAGAAATAGTGATATTTTAACTTCATTTTCTCCAGTAATGAGGGAGTTGTAGCTGTCAAAGTGTTCATTGGGAAATAGACAAGAGAGGAACCTGGGGCTTAAGAGGATTTTGTGTGCAAGTCAATTTACAATACCCCATATGTCAGATATGATACCCAATCCACCAGATAGGAACACAAATTAAAAGTATTCTAATGTTAATCAAATAGGTTATACTCCTGATTTCTGACATCCCCTCATATCCTCAAATCTCTGTGCATTATTATTCTTTATCTCACTTCTACTTATTCACAAATCTACCCTTACCAGACTATAAGAAGTTATATTTACCCTCTCTATCTTGCCATGCCATGATTATAAGCTAATGTGGTATACAGTCTTTACCCAAGATTAACTATCTCCCAACCAGTCTTTCTGTATTATTACAATTTCAAGTTGATGTCAGAATGTAGCCTAGACTCCTTATATACCTTCCTACAAATTGCCCATCTCCAGCCAGCTTTCCATAAGGTCATAGATAAGATCCAATTACTTGACATTGAATTGAATGTAAGTAAGCCAATGAATGGAATCTAAGCACCCAATGCCCCTTCTATCAATTCGGCTACCCCAAAACATTACTGGAATTTTACTCCAACATAACCTCCAAGTGAAGCTCTGATCTTATATAATACTAGCCACAAAGTGTATCTCTACATTCACTTGAGTTCAACCTTCAAATATATCACTGCAGTTACTTGATTGCTACGTTTAATTGCATCTCCAAACTTGCTCAATTGTAGCCTCCAAGTTGCATCTCTAAGTGTGTATAATAACACTTTTAAAGTACATCTCTGAGTTAATGATTATGGCCTCCAACTGTACCTCTAAGTTCACTTGATAATACCCAGCAAGGGTAATTCCAACTCCTCTTCATTATAGCCCACCTGTACCTCTCTAGCTGTATCTGTAAGTTTACTTGATTGCCATCTCAAGATGAACCTCCCATCATCCTCAAGTACATTTGGCAGTTAGGCCTGATACATATAGACTGGATATCAAGTGATATGTACCATAATGTATATATGCATATACATGTTGATACCAAGATATGAATACAAACCACATATATGAATTTCAAAACCATTAAATAATTAGTGGAAAACTATAAGTTTTAGATACACTAGCAATATTTGCAAAAAATTTGTTGTTTTTTCTACATTGCTATACTATAACACAATATGCTCCCAAAGCATATTACCAGCATTCCCATATACTTTCCAGATTGTTACCAGTTATTCCATATCATCAGAGATTTATAGCCAGTGGTTCAAAATGTGGCTGGAGACTACTGCATTAGTCCAATTAACTCTCGTATTTGATCATTGCAGAATTGTAGTTAAACAAGTCTCAATTAATCACAGAGACTTCTTAAAACACAATGATACTTCCAGATACAACTGAGATTCCATATATGGTCAAAAAGAATAGTTTCTGGTCTGATAGGAATTGTATATAGGTAAGTCACAGTTTCAGTGAGAGTGTGCCAGAGTATGTCTGAGAGAGCATGTTAGACATTATTGAATAGAGTACTTCAGAGCATATCCAAGAAACAATATCAGCGTGCTCATGTAAGAGACAGTATATCAGAGTATATCAGTAGGAGTATACCAGAGAGATATGTCAGAAAGATCATATGAGCATCTGTCAGAGTGGGTGGGTGAGAGTGTTTACAATAGCAAAAATATACCAGAGAGAGTATAGCAGAGACCATATTTGAGAATATCAGAGTCAAATAGTCAGAGAGAGAGTATAAGATACCTAGTCAGGAAGTGCCAGATAGTGTTAGCAACGGTTCCAAATCCGCGGTTCAGTTTCGGGTCCGGGTTGGAACTGAACTGGAACTGTTGCAACGGGTGTTACCCCATCAAAAAACCAAATAGCACCGAACCAGCAGTTTTTTGGCCGGTTCCACCATTTCGCAAACTCACAACTCTGGCTCCAATTAAGTATTTCAGTTCTGATCATACCACAATATGATATATATGTAAAAGATGCAGTTTCGCATGCTCTTTCACCTCCTTTTCTCCAATTTGCGATCTGATCAATATTCTTTGGGTCACTGCGAAAAACACCCAATTTTTGTGGTTGTTTTGCAGTGACTCAATGAATATTGATCGGATCGCAAATCGGACTATAGAAGGTGAAAGAGCACACAAAACTGCATCCTGTACGTATATATCATATCGTGATACAATCAGAACTAAAATTCTTAATTAGAGCCTAAGTTCTGCATTCGCAAAAATGAGGCTCTACTGTATGTGAAACCCAGCCAAAAAACCGCGGTTTTAGGTGTAGTTCGGGTTTGGAACTGCTCATCATTGGGCAGTTCGGTTCGTTTGTGGTTCCAACCCAGACTGCTGCTGGGTAACCCGGAACCATTGGTAACACTGGTGCCAGAGTTAGATTATCAGAGATACTATATTAGAGATTTATTTTATCAGAGAGGATAGCATTTCCAGAGTGTCAGCTTCAGTGTCAACAGAAATTTTCTAGGTTTTAGATGCTTATTATTTATTGCTAACATATACTAAAAATCTTTGTCAAATAGCTTGAAAGTTATTTCTATTATGCTTTACATTAACAAAACTATACTGTCTATATTTTACTGCAACAATCTGGTATTGACATATATTTGCAGTAGTGGATACATCTTTATGGTACAGAGACGATCAGTTACAATGAATTGATTAATACTAACCACTCTTTTACCACAATGTAAATGTGGACCAAAATCTTGTACCAAAGGGTTTGCTTGCAATTGGTCTATTACAATGATAGTACATTGTCATTGCAGAGCCATCAATGGGCACAATCGCATTTCTGTGTATCAATAGTTGCACTCATCATACATTTTCCCAGATTGAATGATTGTTCACAGATGATTCAGAGTAGGAAACTATTCCAGAAAGGTCGGATTGTGCTGATATATGTCGGGGTCAGTAATCTGAAGTATGTGCACATTGCTCCAAGTTGATGAACCTATCTCCTGTATTTGCTACTTCCTTCCAATGTGCATTGCAATTCAAATTTTACCATTTATTTGTATTGGAGTGTTAGATCTCATTTGTGTGATTGGATGGGTGAGAATAAGTGCAGATGTGATTAAAGATTCAAGCTTTGTGTATATATATAGGTAAATCAAATTCTGCACAAAATCAATAACACATCACCAGAAAGCGAAATTGGTTTCCGAAACCAGACCCCACGCACCGACCTCAGCCAGATTTCCCAAAATTATGAAATTGGCCGCAACTTGATTGTCATAAATCAAGTTTCTGGAAGCTTTATTGCATTGTTGCGATGACCAATTGCAACACTTGATATGTGAAATCTCTCTGCCGACTGCACGTTGCTGATTTTGTACTTAGAGATTATTCTTACTAACCATGAACCACTGCAACCTTATTTCATTTGCTCGAACTGGTTTTGCGGCCTGATCACCGTCACCATCACCATCACCATCACCATTACCATCACCATCACCCTGACAACCATTTCAACCCCTGAAGCCATATTTTACTTTCTCCATCCTCTATTTGCATCACCGCCATCACCTAGGCCTTCACAATGTACTAATTTGCAATTGAAACCATATCGCGACCGGCTTCTGTACTGCTGACTGTCTTCAAGTGCAATATTGTGCCTACCAACCATGATCGATTTACTCATAGGCTGAATTGATTCACATCGTTGAGTACATCAAAGCACTTGAAAGGGTTCAGGAGTAAGTCCATTATTGGCACTCGATTTGCTGGTCTACTCCACCTCCAGCCTGGCTGACCCTATTTGAACTTTTGCAGATCGACTCTGATTGACTTGCTTGTAGGCTCAATTGATTTCTCTCGTTGAGTACATCATGATGGTGCAAGGATGCTAGGATACATCGATTATTATCTCACGATTCGCTGCTCTACTGCTTCTCCAGTCCCCAGGGCAGACCCCTTTCGAACATTTCCAGATCAACTCTGATTGACATGCTGGTAGGCTCAAACGATTTGGCTCGTCGAGTACATTGAGCCGGTGTAAGGACGCTGCGGTAAGTCCATGATTGACTTTCAATTCGCTGTTCTTCCTCCTCCTCCTGTTCCTCCAGGTCTGACCCGTTTCGAACTTTTGCAGATTTGCTCTGATTGACTCGCTGGTATGCTCAATCGATTCGTCTCATCGAGTACATTAAGACCTTGCAAGGACACTGGGGTACGTCCATTATTGACTGTCAATTCGCTGCTCTTCTCCTCCTCCTCCTTCTCCTCCTCCTCCTTCTCCTCCTCCTCCTCCTCCTGCAGGGCTGACCCCCTTCGATCGTTTGCAGATCAACTCCAATTGACTCTCTGGTAGGCTGAATCGATTTGACTCGTCGTGTATATCATTGCAGTGCAGGGACGCTGGGGTACATCCATTATTGGCTCACCATTTGCTGCTCTACTCCTCCCCCTCTGCCTCCCCCTCCAGGTCTGACCTGTTTCAAACTTTTGCAGATCAACTCTGATTGACTCACTGGTAGGCTCAATCAATTCGGCTCGTCGAGTACATCGAGCCGCTGCAAGGACGCTGCGGTACGTCCATGATTGACTTTCGATTCGCTGTTCTTCCTGCTACTCCTACTCCTCATCCTGCACCTCCAGGTCTGACCCATTTCGAACTTTTGCAGATCAGCTCTGATTAACTCGCTGGTATGCTCAATCAATTCGTCTCGTCGAGTACAGTAAGACGAGGCAAGGACGCTGCAGTACGTACATTATTGGCTCTTGATTCGCTGCTCTACACCTCCATCTCCTCCTCCTCCTGCTGCCAGGCTGACCCTCTTCGATCGTTTGCAGATCAACTCCGATTGACTCAACGGAACGCGCCATCGATTTGGCTGGTCGAGTACTTCAAGATGGTTCAACCACGCTGGGGTATGTCCAATATTGACTCTCAATTCGCTACTCTACTCCTTCTCATACTCCTTCTCCTCCTCCTGCTCCTCGCCACCACCGCCACTCAGCTTGGCAGAGGACTGAGCGACGTCGGGTGTACGGAGATACAGAGATGATGGAGATGGACTACCCGACTGGGTAGTATGAAGATACAGAGGTAACTCATCTTATCATTATACAACGAATTACACACTCTATCTTTCCATGCTTTGCTTTCACTCGCTCTTTCTGAGATTTTGTAGATCCACACAATTGAGTGGATCCTCACGGCCAGGTAGTATCATACCTTCTCACCGTCTTTCTACGCTCCTTGAGCGAGAGCTGTTGTTTCTCATGAATTCCTTTTGAATGCCTCCAGAGGTGCGGCTGAGTATTGATGATGGGCCTTCTGCCGTCTAGCTCCACCGTTTCACCACATCGCCCTCCAGTGCTGCCCTCCTTAGATTGTAGCCTAGTAGGTGTTTGTGTGGGAACTCAGATGTTAGTGTCAGAGATAGATTTTAGTGTAATGCGAACTCATACAAGTAATCTGTGGTTCGGAAATTGCAATTGTGAATTTGTGACCTGGAAGGAGTAAAATACGTGTTGAAATGATCAATTTCCACTTTCCAGGGTGAGGTTTCTGAGGTTCATGAAATGATTGCAAAAACTCCTTCAACATCCAGAAACATTAGAGCAACGCCATATGTCAGGGAAACCTCAATTTCATTTTTTGGGGTTTGTGGCTACAATAAGCTAATTAAGTTTAATAAAGCAAATTTTGTTTTTGCTGATGCATATAGAGTGATTAAAGACTTGGTTGCTCAAATACAGCATGCAACTGTATCTTATCATTGTTGTATTTGAATTTTAACTTTTTGGTATCCAAATAGGTATTAAGAAGTATCTGTATAAGTTGGAGTACTCACATACAAAATGCTATAATATCTTACAAACACTATATGTGTAATCAAATGTACCACAAAATCCTGTAACTCATGATAATAAACCCATATTATACCATGGCACAGTGGCAATATTAATAACATAATATAATACAGCTCTCACAGCCATAGCAAATATTTTTCCAATAATTAGAGTGTTACAGACGTACTAAGGTCCTAATAACTAATACAGCGTTTCTCAATCTAAGAACACCCGGCACTTTAAAACATGTCTTTTCTTATTCCCTCATCTTAGTCGAAGAGTGAACCTCTTGTCAGCGTCTCCCAGAACCAAGTAATAATTGAAATAATTAGAACACCAGTCACTTTTGACATAACCTTCTGAAACTCATCATCCAGGTATAGGTCTTAATAGAGATGGTAAACCATGTCATATTTAGTTCCCGCAATCAAGGCAAAGTGTAATACTTCAAACTCAGTGGAATTCTAACCCAAGTTGTTGTAATAGAGATTTATCTCCCCACAACTGTGACAGAACGAGTGTATACTGACTTCTGCACTCTTTGTCGATATACAGCCACATAATTTGACTTTTCAAGACAGTAGAAGTTGCAATTGTAATAAAAATTCTTTATAACATTTGAACGTGTTCTACGCTGCTAATATTTCGCTGTGGATTGCAGCTAGAGCTTGTTCTTCTCATTCCTCGAACAATGTGATCTCCTTATACTCAAGTTCTCAGAATTAGACTCAATGTAATATAACTGCTAAGATATCATATTCGCTTCATTGTTTAATACAGAGGTGATTTTGCCATTTCTGCATATTCTGCATTAACATTACTACATTTCGCATATGGTTCCCATGTTTATGAATGAATGGTTTTGAAGAGTTACTCTTCCAATAATGGCCATCCTCTGTATGATATGATATCAAAGGCACAAATGTTACAGAACATAACTTCAACTTTGACATCTTGCATTTTGTTTGTTTAGCAGATGGAAAATCTGCCAGGACATAGTCTAATAGTACTCTGTTGCAATTATATTAATGCCAGATCATTAATTAGATTTATTGGCAATTGTGATAGAGATGTTAAATGGCAACCAACAGATACTCTGTTTACAGAAATTATAACATCACAATGCATACTAGCTGAGATATATAACTAGGTTTGCTTCAGAACTCAAATCATGAGCCATTGCCATTGATTCTGCAGATATTGCAAGCTTCAGTCTCGAGCATTCGATGACTGGAAGATGCCTAGAGGTGTTTCTGCAGCCATAGAGACTATACTGAAAGATTCTGCTTACTCATAGGTTGTGTGATGTCTGCAGCATACATAATTCGAAGTACTAACAACTTAACTATATATTGTTATGCTGGTTTCGTATAGTGGGTGTGGTTGACAATTATGCACACTGCTGATGTTTTTTAACTAAATATTATTGCTATGGCAACATAATTGTACTATCATATTTGAATCCATGAGTGGCTATACAGGCTGACACTAACTGATTAACATACAGCTGAAGTGTAACTCTGTGAAGCATTACTTCATTAGCCAACAAGTGATGCCACGAATAGATGTTATGCATGAAATATGGCGACCGTAGTTACCATATATTTACAATTGCAATCCACATCTACTATTATGGCTGCTAAGGGAAAACTGCTACAGGTTGTCCCTTGATAACAATATTGGTACTTGCGATATTAAATGAATACATGCCAAGGAGTGACTCTGGGATATGCATAACACCAATTCTTGACATCACAAGTAAATTAGTCATGTGACTTTCACCAGGGCTACACATGAGTCATGTGTCGATTGGATAAGTGTAAAGCTGAGCAGATTCAATTTTGATGATGCAGCTATGTCACCATCACTGGGAACACAAGGTCTCACTTGGCTTCAGCAGTGCACATAGTTTTCAACCACATTTAATATCCTGATACTAGCGAGACATGTCCAATTCGCCGGGAGATGACTCCAACACACAGTCACAGTAGTTGATAGTCGATATGTGAGTACAAGATACTTCTGACCTGTGGCCTGAGGTGATAGGAGTTATCAGGGTACTCCCTTGTCAAGAACAATAGTCTTGACCTAAGCATGGCGTGACAGATGGTAAAATGAGGTCCGCTGATGATATGAGGCTGGAAGTAACAAGTGTTAGCAACGGTTTGGGGTTACCTGGCTGCGGGCCGTGTCAGAACCGACCTGGAGGCCCCAGCCCGGGTCAGGAACTGCCAATGAACCAGAACCTGGTGAACCGCGCCAGGTTGTTTCCCAGACTGGACAGGAACCCGGGGTTTTTGGGCAGGTTGGAACCGGACCGTGGTCCTGTTTCACGGTTCCTACAACATTGGCAGTGGTTTGGCTGCATTTAGGGTTTTGAGTTCTGATCGTATTGTGACATGATCAATACATAGATTGTGCAGTTTCAGCAGCTCCTTCACCTCCCACATTCAGATTTGCAATGCAATCAATATTCATTGAATCACTGTGACATGACTCCAAATTTGAACCAAAATTTGCTGGTATTCGATAGCCACTCAACGAGTATTGGTCAGATCACAAATCTGAAAGCCAGCGGTGACAGAGCGGCCAATGCTGCACAATCTACATAGTGATCATCTCACAATACAATCGGAACTCAGATTCTTAATTGGATCCAAAGCTGTTAGGTTCAAATGCGGGTATTTTAGTGGTAATATGAGCCCAATTGCAACGGTCCGGGTTTTCGTGTGGTACAACCCGTTGCAATGGTCCGGTTGCAGGTTGGAACCAGACCCGGAACTGAACCAGGAATTTGGAACCATTGCTAACACTAGAAGTAACCCTGCTCATTGGTTTCAGTTAGTATGTATTGCAACTTCAGACTTGGTAGTTATTACGAGCAGATGCGTCATGTTCTGTGTTGGCCAAGTATCAGTTGGTCACCGATTGAATCTATAATGTAAGCTGACTAGCCAATACAGTGAGGCATCAATTTGCGATCAAGCACTACCGACAATGATCGACTGATGTTCCAGCCACAGTAACAAATGGATTTCATGATGTCTAAGTTCAAGTTCGATCCGAGACATTGTCTGACATGATATCATCCGATTGATGGCCTCATTGTTATTTGCAGAATGATGCTTTGAAACAACATTGCATGAACACGATCATGTACTGGGATGCGTGGCACTTAATCACCAGGCAAGTACGGAAATGGTATGATGCAACTGCGATAATGCTATCATGATCGTTGGAGTCATGGCTTCGTAATATGGGTGAACAAGCCCTCAAAGAAGCAAATAGAGACATCACATTACTCTGGCAATGAGAAGAATAAGCTCAAGCAGCAATCCACTGTCAACAGTCAGAAACACCAAAGACGATCTTAAAATATTATTAAGAATTCTATCTATTCAACATTCTCATCATAACTTCTCTACTCCATACCGATGATTTGTCACTATATTTCTGGGTCCAGATTGTCGCAAACCCAGTATGTACACCAGCAGAGAGTCGAGTCCTTTGGCGATCTGATGATATCTTAGAAGAGCATCGTTTAACACTCATTTCATACGTCATTCAATGATATATGGTTTACGAGGGTATTGGTTATAAAGCACATCGGTACTTATCTACAAGGTAATTACCCTTCCAAGAGTACTATGAAGATCCTTTGTTTCCGAACGGGGCATAATCGTTATGCAAGGAAATAATATCAAACAACACTGAACATTAACCAACAATTATACAAAACTGGTGTCGTTCTTTATGGATTATCAGGAGGTAATCGACTACACATTATCAGAATACCGCAACTGACACTATATCATACACATGAATTCAGAGTGTCAAGATTGAGAAAATATCTTTTGTTGCATATAGTTGGGACAATGTTACTGTCTGCAACATTGTAAACGTCAATTTTACTTTTGCATTCATTGCCAGTTGGAGAAGATTGGGAGAGGTAATCCCTTGAAAAACTTTCATCGCCGCAAACATTTTTCTAAGTGTTATAATGATAGATATATTGGATGAGTCATAAATCAATCTGCGTTTGTATTGGAATGATATTGCATCACTCATTGTCAAACATTGAACAGTCCTAATTGAGATGAAGCCAACTTCGAAGCGTTCAAGTACTGTGAAATACACACTTATGAAACTGTAGCTTCCCAGAAGGAGACTGACCTACATGAGCAAGGTGCTTGCGTCGAGCAACTCATGTGTAGAGACACCTCCGTCACCCGCTGCCAACAAAATTCCGGAATGGTGTCTGGAATATCAAAGAAGAATTGAGGCAGCTCAAAGAGAGGACCTCCTGCTAACGAATCATGAGGAACCTGGGGAACCTGAAGCAGGACAGGGGGAATTCCAGATGAGCAAAGTGAATACCAACATAGTTCAGAATCAGTCATTGGAACTTGCGCAGCAAGTCATGCATGTGATCCAGGCATGCAATCAAGAAAAAGATATCCTGGAAAATACATTCAATTCTGTATGCAATGATATCAATATCTTGGAAACCCGTGAAAGAATGGAAAAACAAAGAATTGAATCAGAGGTATCCGGAGTAGAATCTCAGATGCAGTTACAACAAGCAGTACTGCAGGAAATGAGAACCGGAATATCTATTCTCCAGTTGCAAAATAGGTAGATAGTAGAGGAAATTTGTACTATGTTTCGAGAGGTTAATAGCGAAATCACGTCCTTGAGCAAAAGGGTCACTGCAAATTCAGTACATATCATCGTGGTTGAAGCATTGAATGCCAATATCCATACCGGGCTGGTTGATATAACCAAAAGGGTAGAAGAAGTCCATACGATACTTGCTTCTGTAACGAAGGATCTCGAAGAAGTATCATTGAAAAGGGATTTGCAGACACTTATAAAAAGAATGGAAGAACAGATAGCAAACGTTCAGGAAAGCAAGACTGGGCTGACCATGGCCAGGATGGGTTACAAGTTTTCCGAATCACCCAGATAAAATTTCTATCAAACACTGCCGGCACAACCAGATCCCTCTGGAAATATGCATCCTGAAAGTCGAGGGTATTTTGACAGACAGTCATCAATCTCTAGTTTAAGAGATATGGATAGCATCTCAACTTGGCTCAGAAGAATGAGAGGTGGAGCTGGTAGCGAACATAATGACCAAGGAAATGACAGTCAAGGAAATGATACTGACCAACGAAATGACAGTCAAGGAAATGAAGGAAAAGATGATCAAGGAAATAATAATAATAACCAAAGAAATATTAGCCAAGGGAATAACGATAATGGCCAGGGAAGTGGTAATCAAGCAAACCCTCCGCCAACACCTGACACTTCAGGATCAGGTTCCTCACATTCGGATCTGGGAGGTCATAATGATCGTCTGGTCAGCAGACAGGAGAACAGTATGTGAGAGATCCAAATGGCCAAACCAATCAAGATCAAGGAACTGAAAAGGTTCAAATGAAAGCCCCAGGACGACTTCCATACATGCTGGGTAACGATGCAAGTTTATATCACAGATCAGCCAGATCAGATCCCAAAGATAGGAGGACCATCAATCCGATCGGCTCCTTGATTGATCAATATGAAGCTGCATGGTCAATCAAATAGAGTAGGGGAACTCTTGTGGGAATGCATTCTAAATTCTTAACCATATATTTCAATGATATCCAATTACACTTTCAAGACAGAGAAGCTAGGGACGAAGCTTATGCGGATCTTGAAATAGTCAAGTATGAAGGGTGCATTTGGGATATGGTTACCCAAAATGGAATGTACAATGACAAGGCATTGGCAACGGAGGCTGCCTTAAAGAAATTGATTCTTGAACAATTACCACATAAAATTCTGGAGTAAATGCATATACTTGACCTCACAGGATAGAGTGACGAAGACATGATCAATATCATCACTAGAGCAGGAAGAACTGCGGAAAAATGGGGCGAAGTTAAGAAGCGCCTTAGACTCAAAAAAGCCTTTCCAGTAAGGCAAAAATCAAATCAGTCAGAAAGATCGTTTAAAAGAAGGTTTCCAATTGCTGGTAAAACGCCAAGGTAACGGCCCACATGGGTGGAAAAAACTATTATACCGAAAAATGAATCTGGCATGACATGTGGAGCAACCCGAGGGAATTGGTAAGATGGAATTGGATTGGAGACAGGCTGCCGGGTAATGTCAACGTTGCACGTGGCCTGCTGATATGAAGTGAGTACCTGAAACAATGGATTGTTATCGTTGGAAGCGGTCGGAAATGAGAACAGCATCATTTCCGAAACCAAATGATTATCAAAAGGTCAAAGTGGGGGCTTATGATATGGTGGAAGAATCGGAGATGGAGCTGAATACGACAAATGATGATTCCGAAAATAGTGATGAAGAGGAATATTGGGATGAGTAGTGTGAACACTGGGAAAAATGACCTTACGTGACGCGTAACTCATAGAGAAGCAGTTTTTGGGACAGTAATTCATAGCATATTTGACGCGTGGCACTATGAATGACCTATGGACCTACATGTTGACTAGATTACTATCATACGCATGTGATTTTGTGCGCTTGATACTATACATCACACTGCATACAACAAACTTGAATGCAAGCTGCCAGATGCACTTCATTACACGCTCTGAAGTACACTCCCGATTGCACTCGATTGCACACTCCCAGCTTGCTTGACTGTACGCTCCCAATTGCTCTCGATGGCACACTCCCAGCCTGCTTGACTTACGCTCACAAGTAAGCTCTCAACACGCTCCCAAGTACGCTCCCGGGCATGCTCTCAAGGACGCTCTGAATCGCTCTCGATGGCATACTCCCAGCCTGCTTGACTTACGCTCTCAAGTAAGCTCTCAAGACACTCCCAAGTACACTCCCGGGAAAGCTCTCAATCACGCTCCCAATTGCACTGGATGGCACAGTCCAGCCTGCTTGACTATACGCTCCCGAGATCACTCTCAAGATGCACTCAAGCACACTCCCGAGATCACTCTCAAGGACGCTTCCAATTGCACTCGATGGCACACTCCGAGCCTACTTGACTGTACGCTCCCAAGTAAACTCTCAAGACGCTCTCAAACACACTCACAAGCATGCTCTCAAGGATGCTCCCAAGTGCACTCGATGACACTCCCAGCCTGATTGACTGTACGCTCCCAAGTAAGCTCTCAAGACGCTCTCAAGCACACTCCCAAGAACGCTCTCAAGCACGCTCCCAATTGCGCTCGATGGCACACTCCCAGCCTGCTTGACTGTACGCTCCCAAGTTAGCTCTCAAGACACTCCCAAGTACACTCTCAAAAGGGATGACACTCTCAATCTCACTTGATTATATGCTCCCATGTATGCTCCTGCATGCTCGATGCAGAGGCTTGCTGAGTGGCAGATGCCAGGCACCAGGAGGCGTGAGGCTGGTGGCGTAGGGCGGGCAGTGTTTGGCGTAGGGCGGCGGGAGGCGTATGGCGTTTGGCGTGTGGCGTGTGGCAGGTGGCAGGCGGTGTATGTTGGCTGAAATCATGACGTCAGTCGATAATATAGTCTGAACTTTATCTTTAGCGCGGCCACCACAATAAGATCTCACGATGCCTCAAGGTCATGGTGTTGAGATTTGCAGCCTTTGATATTGCAGGAAAGGCAGACAATTGGATCTCCGACTCAGTTTTCTCAGGGAAATCCGCAGCCAGTATCCTGTCAATTTGGTTCGTATGTGTACGCATTCGGTCCGGCGGTGATGGTGATGATGGTGATGGTGCTGGTGATGGTGCTGGGTGGTGGCGATGGCGATGGTGATGGTGATGCTGATGGTGATGGTACCGAAAGCACTTAGTCAAGTAGGTTGGCTACGTCAACGTCAATGTCATAGCATCAACAGACTTAACCCTTCTATTGGCTGAAGCTTCCACAAACTCAGAGTCCAATCGGCCCAAAGATTCGGCTGGAAATGCTACTCCTGCCGAAGCTCAGCCCTCTCAAGCGTGGCTCTGAAGCAGTCTCTGAAGAAGGCTCTGAAGCAGGCTCTCATGCAGGCTCTCAAGTAGGCTCTCAATCAGGCTCTCAATCAGGCTCTCAAGCAGGCTCTATCAGGCTCTCAAGCGGGCTTGGAAGCGGCCACGCGAGATGCACTCAATGAGTGTGTCAGCACCAGCGAAGACTATCGGCAGTCAAGGATGGCTGAGGTTTGTCGACTGCCTGCCGTATATAGTCCCATAGTCTCACGCGCAGATGTCTCTGAACGGACTATGGATGGCTATAGACTGGGCGTCGTGCAGGGGTTCAAGGGAAGCTTGCTATGTGCTGCGCGTGTGCGCGTAGCGCAGTCTATAGTCGATTCGCACTTTTGCTGATGAATGGTTGCATCAGGACAAGCAGAGTGAATGCTCGGATCAGGACGAACAAGAGAAGGGTTCCGATGGAGAGGACACTCAGGAGGAAGAACAGGTAAGTATGGAGAAAAATTAGTCAGATTCGAATATTGAATAAGCCTCATTAAGCTTACGAATCACAGATTAATTGTTTAACAAACTAAAACCAAGTTTCTGAAGACTATATGTCCTGTGTTATTAATTATTCCTCTGAGGATGATCGGAAGATCGAAACTGCTTGTCAGTAAGGAAATACAACCTAAAATACTCTGTACACCAATACTGAAAAATACATATCGTCACCCAACCTGTAACAGTTACGCTATTGTCGAAAGGATAGCGATGTCTAAATGAAAAGCTACCGACCCTGTGGGCCATACAACCAAAAAACCAAACACATTCACAGACTTTCACTTTTATGAGCCTATCAGGGAAAACGGGAAAATCCGGAAGGTATCAGCTACTAAAGTAGGCAAGCAACCATTATGCAAGTTCATTGTGGACTTTGATAACTGATACTTCCCGTTACGATGTATGCTGATTCAAGGATGTACATCATTCATTCTATTCCTGCAAGCAGCAATGGCGTTCAAAATACCGGCTGTCAAGAGAACCAGAAACATTAAGATGGCCAATGTTACGGAACTTGAAATAGTTATGGAAGGATTGTTTAAAATTCCTTTGGGAATATCCTTTGATAATAATCGTTCTTATGACAAAGAAAATCAGGCTTTCAAAGTTATGAACACTTTCGGAGACTACGACACACTTATACCAGCTCGGTATGTTGGGTCATTAATGACTGAAGAGGGAACTATGAGTGAGTTGCACATTCTGCATTGCCGAACTACGTGTTACAGTCATGACAAAATACATCCTGAATATTCAATTACTAATAATAAAAGGGCTGCCCTAAAACCACAGGCAATACATATTGGGTCAATAATTATCACTAATGCTTTCATTGCCAAATAGGTAGCACAGCATTATCATAAGTATCTATTATTGTTTGACCCGGAACACACAGAAAAGTTACCAGATAGTACTGGATGGGTTCATAGGATCGCGTTAATTGATTCGGAAGACATACTTTGTACGCGACCGATTTATCAGTTATCCCAAGAGGAAGAATCTGTCTTAATTCAATATCTCGCTAAAATGATTAAAGAAGGAAAAATTCAATCATCTAGCAGTTCGGTTTGAAGCCCCATATTATTCATTGCAAAACCTAGCGGACAAGGATTAGGGCTTTGTGTCGATATGAGGAATCTTAACGACCATACGGAAAAGGATAAAATACTGCTTCCGATAATGGACAAGTTACAGACTTGTGTTCAAGGAGCTATGCATATTAGCGAGATTGATATGGCATCCAGGTTCTATTTCATATGGATGGCACTTGGACATGAGAAATTTATGGCCTTCAGGACTAAGTTTGGTCTATTCAAATTCATGGTAATGCCATTCTGATTAACCAATACACCTGCTACATTTCAAAGAGAAATGAATTGAATAGTACAACCATTATTGGGGAATGAACTGGTCATCAATACAAGTATTGAAATCAATGATAACGAAGGAAGGGTAGTGGTGGCATATATCGACAATGTGTCAATTGCTGCTAAAGGATCATTTGACAACCAGAGCAGACAGGTCTCAAAAGTCTTCCAGATAGTTATGGATAATAATATTTGTGTCAAGATTGATAAATGTTTTTTCGATGCCACCGAGGTACCATTATTGGGATTCCTTGTGGACAGAAACAGTCTTCAAATGGATCCCAATAAGGCAAAGGTTATTGTCAATTGGCCCAGGCCAACCAACCAAAGAGAAGTTGAACAAATACTCTGTCTATCGAATTAGTATGGGAGTTCTGTATGTTCAATTTCCGCTATAGTTGCTCTGATAACCGATCTATTAAGAGGGGATAAGTGTAGCCTTCATCGGGGTGAATCTCCAGATGCTGCTGTCCAAAACATTATGATTCTGTTTACCTCGGGGAAAATGCCAATATTTAGGCATTACAATCTAGAACAACCATCATTGATTGAAACAGACATGTTGGATTTTGCTATAGCTGCAGCATCATCCGAATAGTTTGAGCATAATAAGCTTCATCCCGGCAGCTTGACATCTTGTGAACCTTCTGCAGCAGAATTGAATTACGACGTATTCTACAAGGAAATGTCAGCAGTAGTATTTGCTTTGAAGAAATGAGGGCATTTCCTACAGGGAGCTCAATATAGGATGATTATATACTCGTAATCATCAGAGTCTGACAAATTTTAAATTGGCAGTTAAGCTCAATAGGAGACAAGCTTGAGGGGCACAGGAGCTAGAGATGTTCAATTTTGATTTATATTATCGAAAAGGCACCAAGAATGGAAAGGCAGATACTCTTTCTATGTGCCCGGTATTCGCATCTAGAGAACAGGGTATGACAGGATTCGGACATTGAATGATGATAAGAATGGAACAATGGCTGGAAATAGGAGACATGCAAATTGAAGATGAAGAATACGACAACATCAATATTGGAGACATCAAAATGGATCAACTATCTTCGGAAGCGGAAGACAGGATCAAGGAAAGCGTTACTCCATGATAAGTACTGATCAATGTGTACCCATCTTATATCAGGAAGTACTATCGACAAGGAATATGAAGTTAAACATGATATCTTATGTTGTATGAATAGAATATATGTGCCTGAGGAATTAATAAATAAGGAAAATGCAATCCAAGCTTGATTTCAAAGTAGCAGGAGATTTCTGAAGTGAAGGTACCCTGGAACTGATTACACAGAATTTTTACTGGCCAGATGTGGAAATCAATATCAGCAAAGATTGAAATTAGTGCCATAAATGTCAACGAACCAAGAGCGTGAGACATGCTAAGAATGGGTCGCTACATGCATTCGAATTGGCATATACACCATGGACGCATATCAGCACAGATTTTATTACCGATTTATATGATTCCAATGGTGTAAAAATGATATTGGTTGTGGGTGACCGACTCACCAAAATGGCTGACTTCATACCAATTTTTTAAAAGGATTCTCCAATGGTAGTTAGGGCATGTCCAGAAAATGTGTGTGAGTACCACCGTTTTCCGGAGAGTGTCTTGTCCGACAGACATGGTAATTTCACCGGCCAATATTTCACCAATCTTTATAATTACTTGGGAATTAAGTGAAGCATGAGCACAGCATTTCACCTGCAGATGGACAGACAAACAGAAAGAATAAATCAGGTTATGGAAGCCTATTTAGATTGTTACTGTAACTATGAACAGAACGACTGGGCATCAATGCTAGCAATGGCTGGATACGTATACAATAACTCCAACCATTTAGCAGAGAAGAAATCACAATTGTTTGCGAATTATGGCTAAGAGCCATGATCAAAGTAGCCTACTAAAAGTCAATTCCGAAATTCTACTTCGGAGTATTATGGGTATGATATGCCTTTGGTTCATGCAGGACTTAGCACGTAGTATAAAATATTGACTAAAGGAATGAAGAACTATTAAAATAAGAAGCGGAAGTCAATTGAACCATTTACAGCTGGAGAACTGGTATTGCTTAATGGAAAAAATATACGGGCCAAACATAGGTGTCAAAAGTGGGAAGATAAAATGTATGGACCTTTTGAGGTAATATCAGTTGTAAGCAATCAGTGATATTGCAGGTTGAAGTTACCGGAGACATGGAATATATACTCTACCTTTAGCATCAGATTATTGGAATAACATCAAGGGAATGATCCCAAAAGGCAAGTAATTCCAATAGAAGCGGATGACATGGGATGGATAATGGAATCAATAATCACAAGCGAGCCATCTGAAGATAATCCACAAAAATAACTCTTTTTGGTTATGTGGGAAGACTATTCGCACAATCAAAATACATGGGAAATGTATGAACATGAGGATGATAGTTTGAGGGAATTATTAAATGATTATTACAGTAAGAACCTTATGACAGACAAAGACGAAAGGTATACAAAGGTTAAAAAGAAGAAAAAATCATTTGTTACTTTGTATTTTTATTTTGTCAGGAGTTATTATTTTGAATTATTACTTTGGTACATTGGGTGGTATCTTTCGCATTTCTACTTGATATGATGGAGCACCATTGTGGCAATCAGTCCTAGAGAAGGGGGTGATGTTAGGTGTGTCCCGTAATAGCGATACCGGTAGTTCCAAAGTAATTGAATACATGTCATGGAGTTACTCTGGGAAATGCATAACACCAATTCTTGACACCGCAAGTAAGCTAGTCAGGTGACCTTTTCCGGGGCTACACATGTGTGGCGTGTTGATTGGATAAGGGTAATGCTTAGCAGATTCAATTTTGATGTTGCAGCTATATCGCCATCACTGAGAAGACAAGGTCTCACTTGGCTTCAGCAGTGTGCATAGTTTTGAACGACATTCAATATCCTGATACTAGCAGGCCATGTCAGAGTGCACTGGAGATTACTACAACACACAGACACAGCAGTTAGTGTTGGCAACGGTTCCGGACAGTCACTTCGGGTCCGGGTCCGGGTTCAAACTGAAACGTTGCCAAATTGGCAGTCCAGGTTGTCAATATTCCTGAACGATCAACTCAGGTACGGTTCGATGGTACCCTCTGAACCCGGCGAAATTGTGGGGGAGGTGAGCGTGTCGCCCAGCGGGTCCATCCATACATTCAATTAAGGCTGTTGTGTTTGAAGTTTGTTAATAGTATCTTATCAAAATCGCGTTTTCAACAACCAATGATTTGTTTTTGCATGCTTTCCAGCTTGCAATATTGATTAATTTGGAATTGGTGTGTTACCTTTCATAAATTGTATTTTTGCCTATTGGGGCAGTCATTAATTCTGTTATGAACGCGAAGATTAGGGCGATGCCCTGATTACCAAATATGCAACAACAAAAACTGTGGACGCTCTGATGACACTCATTTTCAGGATGCTGCAGGGAGCATGTCGCTGTAGATTTTCCCAGTAAAGGCAGCCAATATCTGATCAATGGTTGTCTGCAACCAATCTGAACATGAATAACCCAGGATGCGAAGCAACGAATCGTTGACGCTCCGTTCAGGCTCATTCTCAGAATCGGGTGGTGACCGTGTTGCTGTCTCTGTTGCCTATAAAAGCTGCCAATACATTGGTTATGCATAACAGCGACCAAATCACTGTGTAATTACCGTACTTACAAAACCACCAATTATTGCCGCTCCGTTGCTGTTCATTTTGAATTATTGTCCATTCAACATCTGCTGCGAGCGATTATAGTTTTCATCATGATCTGAACTTACTGGTAGTCATTCTGACAGATTAAGACTTTGCCCTGTGGCAAAGCCAAGTGCAGTAACATTGTTGCACTGTTCGCTCTCACCTGACTAAAATTTATGTATCTTGTCAAAAGATTCATTGTGCCTGCTATTCATCTGTTTATCAACCGATTTACACAAGCTACTACTCACCATTTGACCATAATATATCTCTAACTAAAACTCTCGGTCAAGATATATTTAGAAGCTGGTAAAGTATTGATGCATTCTGTCCTACTTGGTCTTAACTCCCTTATTCCTCCTCGTTTCAATTGCATGGACCGTCATCAACACCCTTTCAGCCTGTCTCTTTGACTTCTGTGTAGGCCAAATCATTCGGGGGACATTTAGCGTGGCACTCACATCCCGCTGCTCTGGGCATTCCGGATCCTTGATGTGATTGTCTTGCTCTATATCAGATTCAATGTGCGCCGCACAATCTTCTTCACTGTCATTTGGATTATCTAAGTCCCCATTCCAGTTAAGCCAATCTTCAGTGACCGATATGCTTTCAGGTGTGCTATCCTCATCACTTTTGACTGGATGATGGTTGATTCTTCGGATTCGGCAGACATTTGATATTTCAGTTTGTCCTCCTGGGAGGTCCTTTGCAGAGAAAGGAGGTGGCAAAGGAGATCTTTCTGACAATTTAAATGTAGCCACTCCATTATGTTGAAAGAGTAACCACAGTGCTTTGACGAGCTCTCCTGTGTCTGAGATGTATACCATGGAGGTTATCTGCTTGTTTAGAGCTCGAGATTCCTTCTGGGTAGCACGTAGGTTTTGGACGCCCTGCCATAACTCCAAAAAGTTGTGAACCTTGGCCATTGTGTGGAATTTCCTTTCCTTTCCTCCACCTCTTTCCTCATTTCCAAGTGGCTTTCTGTGTTCGTTGTATCCGTTGCTGGGTCGGCGCCTGCAAAATCCCAATTATTGGCTCCAGCAAACTGCCTTACAACGACTTTCTTGCGAAGGGTTTCACCTGTGATTGTTGACTGCCTCCAGCCGATCACATATTGGCCAAGGGTAAAACTGGCATCCACTCTGACACCATGTAGTATGATACAGAATATGTCGCGCGCCACATTGGAAAAATCGGCGTACGTTGAGTGCATTTCCACCTGTTGACGCTACCAGTCGGTTATGTCTAGTAACCAAAATGTACTGCTAATCTTCATTGGGTCGGAGTGGTAATCATTGAGATTTGTATCAATTTGCCCCCACTTCTTTGGTGCTTCAGGCGACGAATTCAAATAGATCCTGGCGGCGGTCAATAGATCCTGGCGGCGGTCAATAGATGTGCTGCACGATCGCTTCGTCCAGGTGTCGTCTCAGCGACATTGGTAGGCGTTAAGTATTCTTCATCATCGCTGGACAAATCATATGGATCAAAGGATGATTGATAGGATCCTGAAGACTTTGCAGACGGGATGTAATTGCCACTCGGTAAGCTTTCGTGCTTATTGATTGGCACATGTCCATGTATGGCACAGTATTCATTCTCCACATACTTCATAAAGGCCTCATTGTATTGGGTGGTATAGGATGTCTTGTCCTCAGGATCAATGTCCATTCCCATGTCCAACTTTCTAAACAATTGCAACTTCCGAAAAGGATTGAGGATATGGGCAGCAATGAGAAGCATGCCCGACGTTGGACTCACTTCAGCGTAGTATTTGAACAGCTTCTGTCGAGCTAACTGCACAGTGAAGAACAAGTCTTCCTTCCATGGAGTCTTCTTCTTAGCCAAAGCTCGCATCATGCAGTCCATATGATAGAACATGTTATTGTACACTGTGATATCGTGACGCCATGTGACTGTATGCCTCTTCGACATCCACAGGGTCCAATATCAAAATGGCCTCAATTCTTTCATGACATACTTCACAATGGTCCATTCATTTTGAATTGTGAAAGGTGGCAGAAAATCAGTGTATTCTAGAATTTGGAGCCACTCGCGTGTAAGTTCCCGTGATGGGTAGGCCCACTCGAGCAACTCCAGTGTTGAGTTCCGATGTGTCTTCACATCAATAATTGGTAGTACCGTGATGCAAATTTTCGAATTTTGACACTCAATGAACTTGTTATGACGACCAGGTGTCAGCGTAATCAATACAGTAAGCATTCACTGCTATATGAAGGTCAATTTCAGGACTTTCAAAATATCATGAAATACATATATTCTCAATTATCTTTGCTAAACCTGGTTTCATGGCCGACACCTTATTGATTCTAGCGTTGCCCTCTTTTCGAAGTCTTTGACTCTTCCCAATGTCTATGCTTTCATTCTCTCCAAATTGCTGATCGCGCTCATGGGCTTCCCAAGACTTGGTGCGGCCTGTTACACTGAGACTGCTCATGAATGCACCAAAAGCCAGCTGTATGACGCGCGCCATGCATGGTATGTGGTTCCACCGACCAGGCCACTGGATTGCAGAGGCCTCAAGTGTTGATTGCAGCTCACGAGTCATCGAGTAATTTGAGTAAGCAATATCAGTCGTAATTCCAAGCAAACCGCCGTCAGTACGCTCAAAACGGTCATGCACGTCCTTCGAATGTCCTGCTAGCCAAGACCCAGTACCGTGGCTCTTGATCTATCATCCTTAATTTGATTTCGAAATGGGAATCCAACAAGCGATCACCCTTCTTGAAAGCAAGTTGAGCTTCACACAATGCCCGATTTTGATCCATATAGTAAGCAAATACCGACGTTATGGCAAGTTTGTTAGGTGGTGTCCATCCATTCAAAGCAAAATTAACATTACATCATGACAGCAATTGCTTCTTAATTGCATCCACGGTCAGTGCATATTCCCTCCGGCCAATGTTCCTAAGGGTTGTGGTGGATGGCAGCACCAGGTCATCGCGCAATGCCTGATATGACTGTTGTAGCTCTAGATTTGATATAGCGATCCATGGAATATGAACCGAAACAAATCCTACCATGAGGTGGCGATCCCATGTGTCTTGGTGAAATTCAGAAGTTTCAAAGTCCTCAGCTGCCAGTTTGGAACGTTTTGTCTGTCATTTCGGTCCATATCGATCAACCTGGATGTCAAATAGGATGTTCCTCTGGGAACTTACTATTGTTATTCCTCGACTTCTTTGCCTGTTCAGGATGGCCAAAGCTGTTTCATCAACCGTCGAACTAGTCAATTCAGTAACCTCGAACTCTGCTAATTGGTCTAACTTTGCGATGTGAGCTTTTGCCAGCAAGTGTTTCTCCATTGAGCTGGTCCCATGTTCTGATGGATGGCGAAGAACTTGATGACAAATGATACATATGATGCCAGGGCTGCCAGTCTCCTCAATTCCGCAGTGTAAATAGAATGGCCACGAAGGGGTATGTCAAGGATTTTTCAATGGAATAGGCCGCTTCGAGCCATTATTCATTGAAGCCCACCAAGCATCGAAGATGATTTGTAACATAAGGCCTCTCAAATCACGAATCAAGACACGTTCATTTTTACAAGAGATCATAACCTCAAGCAATGAGGTGTTATAAGATTGTGAATCCAACATTGCGGTAGCAATTAGATGGCTGGGTAATCCCACTCGAAAGACTACCGAAAATAATGATACAGTAAAGCAGATTGCGGGTTCTCAAATATTCACACTACAGCTACAAGGAAAAAAATCAGCTCTGTGAGACATTGCATGCATATTTGTGAAGTTGTATACAAGGACATATTGAAAAGACTGACCATGTAAGACTCAATTTAGTAACAATGCGCTGCAGTTCATTGCTGTGTAGCTTCCTGAGCCTCCACGAAAATCATTGAAGGTGGGTGGGCGCTCAATTGTAGTAGGCGGATGCGATCTCGTCAGTCCCATTTTTGCCTGTAAAGGTAGCCGATAAGTGGATTATGGGATAACGTTGTTCCATAGCCCTTAAATTATCCAAGATGCACGACCAACAATTGTTGACGCTTCGTCGATGCTCATTTTTCAGGAGGTGGTAGTGATATTTTCACTAGCATCTTGGCCCATAGAGGCGGCCGATGCATTGATTATGCATCAACGGTGATGCACAGCGTTTTATGTGTCCATGATGTAACAACAGAAATTGTTGACTTTCCGTTGACGCTCATTTGTCGGAGGTGCTAGCGATATCGTCACTACCATTTTTGCCCATAAAGGTAGCCGGTGAGTTGATTATGGGTTAACGCCGTTCCGTAGCCCTTATACTATGCAAGATGCAGCACCAGAAATTGTTGACCCTCTGTTGAAGCTCATTTCTAGGAGTCAGTAATGATGTTGTGACTTGCATTTCAGCCCATGAAGGCGGCCGATACATTGATCATGGGTTAACGCCGATGCACAGCCCTTGGAGTGTCTATGATGCAAGACCAACAATCGATGACGCTCTGTTGACGCTAGTGTTAGCAACGGGTCCAGGTAACACGCCAGCGGTCCAGGTATGGACCGGAAAAACAGTTCGGTTCAGTTCCAAATGTGTCTAAGAAGATGACCCACAGCTTCTTGGCGGTACAAACCAATTGCGGTACCCTTCAACCCCCGGGCTTTGCAGGGTTTGGCTAGACCCATCGGGTCTAATCTCCGGTTCTGCGTTTCGGGTTTTTCTATTTATGGTTGCATTCAGATATCCCACTGCTAATTGTATAATATTGACTATGGCAATGCATTGTAATTTTCTGATGTATTGACAACCTTTATATAGCAAACAAGTAGAGAGACGATCCCTGCCCCATCCTGACCATGAGCGTCAATGGAGCGTCAACAATTGATGTTCTTGCATCTTGGGTAATCCAAGTGGCGCTTGATTGCACGTATCCATAAACAAGTGATTAGCAGCCTTTATGAGCACATAAGCAAATGATATTCCCGCGATAGCCTCCTGAACAGTAACAACTGATTTCATTTACACAGGTGCAACTAAGTGTTCACGAGCGTTTTAGACTACAAAAACGGCCTAAACTGAGTATCTGGACTTTAACAGCCACATTGTGCTTCGATAAACCATGATCGAAGGCCCAAGATCGTCGATGCTCTGTTGATGCACATTCTCATGATGGGGCAGGTTGTGTTTGGCTTTAGATTTTGCCTATAAAGAATGGCAACACTTCCATTATGTGTCATCACGACCAAATCGCGAATTTATTACCCGACTTACAGGACCAACAATTGTTGATGCTCTGTTGACGCTCATTTACAAGATGGGGCACAGAGCATCTTGCTTTCTTCTTTGCGTATAAAGGTTGTCAATGCTGTTGTTATGTATATCCACTACAAGATTACTTCTTAATTACCAGACTAAGAGGATCTAAAATCGTTGATGCTCTGTTGACAGTCATTTTCACGATGGGGCATGGAGCGTGTTGCTTTTTTTTTTGCATATAAAGGGTGGCAACACTTCCATTATGTGTACTCCCTGCCAAATGGCATTTTTATTACCCAACTTACACAACCAAAAATTGTTGATGCTCCGTTGACCCTCATTTTCAAGATGGGGCAGGGAGCGTCTCACTTCCTTTTTTGCGTATAATGGTTGTCAATGCTGTTGTTATGTATAACCACTACAAAATTTCTTCTAAATCACAAGACTAATAGGACCTAGAATTGGTGACGCTCTGTTGACGCTCATTTTCAAGATGGGGCAGGGAGCGTGTTGCTTTCTCCTTTGCATATAATGGGTGGCAACATTTCCATTATGTGTATTCACTACCAAATCGCGTTTTTATTACCCGACTTACAGGACCAAAAATCATTCACGCTCCGTTGACCCTCATTTTGCCATGGGCGTAACTGCAATATGGAACCTCTCACCTTGGCATACTATATGAATAATGGTCCTGCAGCAGGTGTTATGTGCTGTTTATGTTCATTCTCCTCTCTAACTACATTGTTCTTTAATGATGCATATAAATATACCCTTTAAAATATACTTTAAAGTGTCCGCTAATTGTAGATAATGATAATACTCAAAAATCCCATTCCATTCAGTCAACTCTCATCTTTGCTGTCATTTTCATTCAAAAGGCTGCTGTTGTCTACAAAATGGATGACAGCTCCGTTACCACGCAGCTGATAGTGTACCAACCTGTGGATGGACCCTCATCAGTCAGCAAATCTGGAGAAAGATCTTTATCGTGCATGTGTTCCTTGGCATGTGAATCATGATTGAGGAATCGAGCACTGGGAAGCTGAGTATGTATATACTGATATCCGGGTGGCACACCTTCTGTTTCAGAGCTTTGAATTGTCTCACCGTCATCAGGTGGCGCAGGTGGCGTTCCGGGCCCCACTGTTGCTGGTCGTGGTGGAGGTGCACCTGTGCCTTTGTGCCTCCAGTGAGTCTTTGGATTCTTTGCTGTGCCATTTTGGCAGGGAAGACAGCTGTCTGTTTGATTTTCCCGAACCATTGCCGGGTGTCTTTCTATGGGAGCCTTCATCTTGTTCTGCCCGGGAAACATAACACCCAGCTTCTTCTCTTCTCGGACTTCAGCATGAGGTTTCTCGAATCGTTGTTGTGTTTACTCAATTGCGGCGCGCAAAAACCCTTCCTTAGCCATTTTGGTCATATTCAAGGCTAGACACATGTCGGACTGTTCAAGCTGTACCCGACCTCCTTGTCGTGCCATAGTAGCTGACATGTTGATAACCTACAAGATATTAGTTGCTGCATCTAGAGTGAGATTCGGCTGTTACCTCAACCATATACGACTCAGTAGCCTCCTCTAAGGTCTTTGAAGACAGTTACGTCCATTCCCTGGGACGTTTATCACCAAATTGGTGTGCGAAAATTGCAGAATTGAAAACATCGTGATGTTCAATTTTGCGGACTGAGCGGACAAATGCCCTGGTTGACCATAAAGGTTTCCCATTATGGCCAGCGATGAATTGGTCACGTAGCTCTCTACGTACCCCAGCTGTGCGTAAAACTGTTAGTTGACAGTCATCTACTTCCAGATGGATTGACTCACATCGAATCGTATGCTGCTTCCTATTCTTGCTGTTTCCGGTTTTACGTACTATTTTGAAATGTGTGTCCTGGGTCATATTTTCGGTGGCTACAATTGCAGAGTCGCAGTGGAATAACTGGTGTCTGCGTTACTGCTGTGTTTCACTGGGTGGCGCATTGTTTGAAGCGCCTGTCGTTCAGCTCGATTCGGCTCCAATTGCACCAGGTTGAAGTATTTCTGGAGCCATCACTTGCTGTTGTGGAATGGTGAGGGAGATTATCACGAAAAGAAGTGGGTAGTCCTGAAGATTATATAGTGAGCTACAAGTCAAAATCGAAGGAGTGACAGCCAACTCGCACCTTCAAATCAAGCTGAATCCGGCTTTGTATAGCTGCAATGCGTATAGCTGCAGCGGATTCCAACAGTTCCGCAATTGGCAGTAAGTCGGTTGTTGTTTGTTTGTTTGCAGGGATATATTGTGATGAACGACAGCTGATATCTGATTTTTGATAGATATAAAAAGGACATTCTTCGACGGAAAGAACTTCTGGTGATGTTTGTCTCAAGACATCGCCGGAATCTTACATGAATCACAGGCTAACCATCAAGTCCTAATGTACAGTTAGCATTACCATTCGCAATGAAGTGAAAGTCAATACGCTCATTTTGCTTTGTTCTAATTGATCAAACCTACCAACCTTGACATAAAAGACGCAGCTTGCCTCCATGTGGTCCATATCTTGCAACATCTAACATCTCACCCAACAACAAGGTCAACACAAGATACAATGGTCAATGCTCCGAGAAAGAACCTTTCGCCACTTCTGGCAGGCAAATATGGCAAATCGACAAAGAAATCCACACGATGACATCATCAAGTTAATTTTGGCAACAGTCGCTTGGACGTTGAAATGGTCCGAGCATTGGGAGCATTGCGCAGCTTACGATCTACCAAGAAGCTATCGGTGCAGAAACAACGGGAAATGCACATTTTAACCAACGCAGTGAATGAGAAATGGATCGAGGATTATGTGGATAGAGAGACCGCAGTCGCGAGAAAGCGAGTTTAAGACGCAGAGACATCGATTATGCAACAGCAGGAACATATGAGGAATGTTGAAAATGCACAATCGACAACCCAAAGGCCTGAAACAACATTTGAGGTGATGTTGAATGCTATCGGAGACAGTCTGAGCGATCTTGCCAGTTTTGAAGATGAGGAAAATGGGGAAGACAAGGATGATGATAAAGAAGATACAGAGCTTGGCAAGCTGAGCGAAGATGATGAACATGGCTGGGTGATGGGCAGAATCCCCAAAACGGTACAGCACTGCATGGAGAGCTTTCGGCAGATGCAGATGAGGTTTGACGAACTCACGCAACCCTGAAGGGGGGACACGGCCAATTACTTCTGTAAGAGAGATTTGATGGATGGGATGACGGAATTGAAGGTTCCGGCAGTTGTGAAGCCCCAAACAGACACGACAGCAGCCACTCTATCACCTACAACATTTGGAGAGCTTATGCAGGTTCTTGATATCATCCCCGGACAATCACAAATGCTGCAAGTGACGTCTCCACAGGGAAGTAGTCAACTGAGGCTGGGTTCGGAGAAACCTCAGGCAGACAATCACATAGTATCTTGCATGCCTGACACGGTGCCCGATTCGACACAGATGGAGATTGCAACGCCAGTTCAATCTGCGAGGTTTTACCGCAGTATATAGTGTCGTTAGTTAATTACCATATAGAAATCCGATTCGGGCGAAGACATGGTGACGGCTCCCGTGTCACCGGATGAATTGATGGCCACATAAGTATTTCTGTTGTTTTATCTCCAGTAAGAGTAATTTGTACCTACTTTGTTACGTGTCAGCTTTTTCTGGATTTCAGTGACCAAATTGTGAGACGGGATTATTCGTCAGAGTGTGTGCAAGGGTTGTATGGGCCATGCGAATGTTCTTGACTCCAAATCACGTTGATTGACAAACAACAAACTGTGTATGGTGTTGCCTGTTATGCTCAAATCATGAAGCAAAACCTAAATTCGAGACGCAATTCAATAATAAAGTTTAAGTCAGTGATGTCGTATGACGCATAAAAGGAGAGGTCAAAGCAAATCCGAAATGCGGATGAATGACAGCCGTTAGTCTGCATTAATCCATGCAGCCAACTACAGAACTCTCCACTCAGACCTCCTGCACATGGTTGAAATATCGAACATTGCTTATGGTACTTCATGGAAATCGAGGAGAATGAGCTGGATAAGAAATGGTCAAGACGTTGGGCTATCAATATCTAAAACTAGTGCATGGATATTTATCCGGTAAATTGCCAGCAGAAAGCACTGAAACGCAATGGACCTACGTCATTCTTCATGCAAATGCTGTGTATAGTGGTGGCTCAGAAACTGAGATGTCTCGAAGATTTTGGATTCAAAGAATAATACATAGAACCGGTATACTGGCTGCCAACACAGAGTGTAAAGATTTTATATACAATTGTTGAGCACCCAATGACTGTTAGTATGTGTCTAAGATGAACTCAAAGGTGAGCGTCTACGGAGCATCAACGATTTTTGGCATTGCATCATGGAAAATCCTGATTGTTTCACTCCAACAACCACTCATAATCGAACTATAGCCCGCCTTCCTAGTCACAAATGGTTGCGACAAGATCGTTGCCATGTCCCAAAATGAGCGCCAACAGAGCGTCAACAGAGTGTCAACAGAGCATCAACAGAGTGTCAACAGAGCGTCAACAGAGTGTCAACAGAGCGTCAACAGAGTGTCAACAGAGCGTCAAAAGAGTGTCAACAGAGCGTCAACAGAGCGGCAATGGTTTATAATCTTGCATCTTGGATAATCTAATGGCAATGGAACGCGGATAACCCACAATGAACCCATCGGCAGCCTTCATTGGCAAAAATGCTAGTGATGATATCGCGTAAGCCTCCTAGAATTGAGCGCCCGCAGAGCGTCAACAGTTTTTGTGGAGGCTCAGAATGCTACACATCAATGATCTACATTGCACTGTTCCTAAATCGAGTTTTATGCGGTCAGTCTTTGCAATCTGACCTGTTATACAACTTCACAAATTTGCATGCAATGTCTTATAGATCTGAGTTTTTCACATGTAGCAGTAGAGTCAATATTCAAGAACCCGCAGGATGCTTTGCTGTATCTTTACTTTCGACAATCTTTCGAGTTGTATTACCCAGCTTCATAATTCTTACCACCATGTCGGATTACGAATCTTTGAACACCTCATTGCTCGAGGTTATGATCTCTTCCAAAAATGGACGTGTCTTTATTCGTGATTTGAGCGACCTTACTTTACAAACCATCTTCGATGCCTGGTGGGTTTCGATGAATTTAGACTCAAAGCTGCCTATTGCTAGGAATAATTCTAGACATGCGCCTTTGTTGCGATTCTATATACACTGTGGAATTGAGGAGACTGGCAGCCCTATCATCATATGTATCATTTGTCATCAAGTTCTTCGCCATCGATCAGAACATGGGACTAGCTCAATGGGGAAACACTTGCGGGCAAAAGCTCACATCGCAAAGTTAAACGAATTAACAGAGTCAGTGGTTACTGAATCGACTTGTTCGGCGGTCGATAAAACAGCTTTGGCCATCCTGAAGAGGCAAAGAAGTCGAGGAATCACAATGGTAAGTTCGCAGAGGAAGATCAGATTTGACATCCTGGTGGATGAATATTGACAGAATTGACAGAAACAACGTTCTAAACTGGCAGCTAAGGACTTTGAAACTTCCAAATTTCACCAACACACATGGATTCACTACCTCATGTTAGGATTTGTGTCAGCTCATATTCCATGGAAGGCTATATCAAATCTAGAGCTACGATGGTCGTATAAGGCGTTACGGAATAAGCTCGTGCTCCCCTCTGCTACAACCCTCAGCAACATTTGCGGGAGGGAATATGCACTGACCGTGGATGCAATTAAGAAGCAATTGACGTCACGAAATACAGTCAGTTTAGCTTTGGACGGATGGACATCAACGAACAATCTAGGTATAACATCACTAATTACTTACTGTATCGATCGAAATTGGGCATTGTGTGAAGTTCAACTTGCTTTCGATGGGGATGATCGCCTGTTCATATCACGTTTTGAAAGCTAATTAAGGATGATAGCTCAAGGGCCAACATACTGGAGCGAGGCTAGCCATACATTTTGAGGACGTGCTTGATCATTTTGAGCTTACTGACGGCCATTTGCTTGGAATTACGACTAATCATGCTTCCGCAAATTACTCGATGACTCACGAGCTGCAATCAACACTTGAGGCTTCTGCAATCCAGTGGCCTGCTTGGCGGAACCACATACCATGCATGGCGCACGTCATACAGCTGGCTTTTGGTGCATTCATGAGCAGTCTCAGTGTAACAGGCCGCACCAAGTCTTGGGAAGCCCATGAGCGCAATCAGGAATTTGGAGAGAATGAAAGCGTAGACATTTGGAAGAGTCAAAGGCTTCGAAACGAGCGCAGCACTAGAATCAATAAGGTTTTGGCCACGGAACCTGGTTTATCAAAGATAATTGACAAAGTATGTATTTCAAGATATTTTGAAACTGCGGAAACTGACCTTCATTTAGCAGAGAATATTTACTGTATTGATTACACTATCACCTGGTCGTCGAAACGAGTTCATTGACTGTCAAAGAGCCAAACTCCGCTTTGCAGTACTTCCAATTGTAGATGAGAAGGTACTTTGGAACTTGACCCTGGAGTTGCTTGAGCGCAGCTTTCGATTACGTATAATCACACGCGAGTAGCTTAAAAACCCACAATACAGCGATTGCCGGCAACTCTTCACAACTCAAGGTGAATGGACCATTGTGAAGTATGTCATGCGACTGTTGAGGCCATTCCGATATTGGACCCTGTGGATGTCAAAGAGGCATACAGTCACATTGCATCACGTTATCACAGTGTACAATGATATGTTCCATCACATGGATGGTGTGATGCAAGCTTTGGCTAAGAAAAAGACTCAATGGAAAGAAGGCTTGTTCTTGGCCGTGAAGTTAGCTTGACAGAAGCTGTTCAAATATTACGCTGAAGTGACTCCATTGACATGCATGCTTCTGATGTCTGCAAATATCCTCGATCCTTTCCAGAAGTTGCGATGATTTAGAAAGTGGGGCAAGGGAATGGATATCAATCCTGAGTGCGAGACATCCTATACTACTCAATACCAAGAGGCCTTTCTGAAGTACGTGGAGAATGAGAACTGTGCCACACAGCGACATGTGCCGGTAAATCAACACGAAAGCTTACGGAGTAGCAATCTCATCCGATCCGCAACGGCTTTAGGATCATGTCAATGATCCTTTGATCCATATGATTTGTCCAGTGATAATGAAGAATACTTAATGCCTGACAATGTGGCTGAGACGACACCAGGACGAAGCGATTGTGCAGCATGTTTATTGACCGCCACCAGGCTCTATTTCAATTCGCCGCCTAAAGCACCAACAAACTGAGGCCATATTGATCTAAATCCCAATGATTACCAATCCGACCCATTTGAGTGTAGCAAGACATTTTGGTTACCGGACTTAACCGACTGGTGGTGTCAACAGGAGGACTGATACTCTAAGTAAGCCAATCTCTCTGATGTGGCGCACGACATATTCTCTATCATACCACATGATGTCAGAGTGGAGGCCAGTTTTTCCCTAGGCCGAAATGTTATCGGCTGGAGTCAGTCAAAAACCACAGGTGAGAACCTTTGCGAAATTGTCGTTGTCAGGGAGTTTGCTCGAGCCAATGACATGATTTTGGCCGGCACTGACCAAGAATTGAATACAACGAACACAGAAAACAACTTGGAAATGAAGAAAGATGTGGAGAAATGAAATTGCACTGAATGGCCAAGGTTCACAACTTTTTGATGATATGGCAGGGCAGCCAAACATATGTGCTACCCAGGAGGAATCTCGTGTTCAAAACGAGCAGATAGCTCCCGTAGGATACTTTTCGGACACGGAAGAGATCTTCAACGCATCCTGGTCTCTGTTTGAACATGATTGTGGGGATGCATTCAAATTATCAGAAAGATCTCCATTGCCACCACCTTTGTCAGCAAAGGACCTCAGTGGTGGATGAACTCAAATATAAAATGTCCGCCGCATCTGAAGAATCAATCGTCCTCCAGTCAAAAGCGATGAGGCCAAAGCACCTGAATGTATTTCTGACACTGAAGATTGGTTTAACTGGAATGGGTACTTGGATGATTCAAATGACAGTGATGACGAATGCGCGGCGGATGTTGAATCTGACATAGAGCAAGACAATAGCTTTGTGGATCCTGACTATCCAGAGCAGCAGGATCTGAGCGCCGCGCCAAATGTTCCCGGATTGATTTGGCCAACACGGAAGTCAAAGAGACAGGCTGGAAAGGTGTTGATGATGGTCAATGCAATTGAAAGAAGGAGGAATAAGGGAATGAAGAGAAAGTACGACAGAATGCGTCAATGTTTCACCACCTTCTTTAGGTATCTTGACCGAGAGTTTTAGTTAGTAATATATCATTGGCAAACTGTGAGCAGTAGCTTGTCAATATTGGTTGTTAAACAGATGCATAGAAGGCGCAATGAAGGTTTTGGCAAGATACATAAATTTTAGTCGTGTAAGAGCGAACAGTGCAAGAAAGTTACTGCGCCTGGCTTTGGCACAGGGCCAAGCCTCAATCAGTCAGACAGAATACCAATAAGTTCAAATCATGATGAAAACTATTATCGATGGCAGCAGGTGTTGAATGGACAATACATCAAAATGTGCATCAATGGAGTGTCAAACATTTGTGGTTTTGTAAGTATGGTAAGTAAACAACAATTTGGTTGCTGTGATGCATAACCGATATATTGGCACCCTTCATAGGCTAAGAAACAGCGACATGCTGCCTGCCGCATCCCCAGAATGAGCGTCAATGCAGCGTCAACAATTCTTAGCTTCGCATCCTGGGTAATTTATGTTCCGATTGGTTTTAGACATCCATTTGTCAGACCTTGACAGCCTTTACTGGGACAAACTACAGCGACATGCTCGCTGCCGCATGCAGAGAATCAGCGTCAACGGATTTTCAACTATTTTTAGCTTTGCATCTTGGGTAATTCATCTTCCGATTGGTTGCAGAGATCCATTTATCAGATAATGGCAGCCTTTACTGGGAAAAACTACAGCGGCATGCTGCCTGCCGCATTCTGTGAATGATCGTCAACGGAGCGTCAACGATTTTTAGCTTCACATCTTGGGTAATTTATGTTCCGATTGGTTGCGAACATCCATTTATGAGATATTGGCAGCCTTTACTTGCAAAACCAACAGCTGAATACTCCCGGCCTCATCCTGAACATGAGTGTCAACGGAGCGTCGACTGTATTAGTTGTTACAACTATGGTAATCAAGGCATCGCGTGGACCTTCGCGTTCATAATGGAATTATTGTCCGCCCTGATAGTCAAAAACTCAATTTATCAATGGTAAAACACCAATTCCAAATTAATTGATATTGCAAGCTGCAAAGCATGCAAAATCATATTATTGGTTGTTGAACACGCCATTTTGATAAGATACTATTAACAAACTCCAAACACAAGAGCCTTATATGAATGTATGGATGGACCCACTGGGCGACCTGCTGACAACCCGCCCAATTCAGACGGATTGGGAGTTAACCATCGAACTGTACCTGAGTCGACGATTCAGGTTTATTGACAACCCGGACCGCCAATTTGGTAACCATTCGGTTTGCACCCGGACCCGGACCTGAAGTGCCGGTCCGGAACTGTTGCTCACACTAGTTGACGCCCATTGTTAGGAAATGGTAGCAATATTGTCCGTAGCACTTTTGCCTATAGAGGCGGCTGAGACTATGATTATGTGTTGACACGGTTGCATAGCCCTTCGATTATCCAAGATGCATGGCCAAAAATCGTTGACGCTCCATTGACGATCATTTTGAGGTGGTAGTGAGATAGTCACTTGCATTTTTGCCAATAAAGGCGGCCGATGGTTGGATTATACATTAACTCCGATGGACAGCACTTTGAGTGTCCATGATCAAAGACCAAAAATTGTTGACGCTCCGTTGAAGCTCATTTTTTGGAGGTGGTAGCGATATTGTAGCTCCCATTGTCACCCATAAAGGCGGCCAGCACTTCGAATATAGCTTAATGTCATCACACAGCTGTTTGATTATTCAAGATGCAAGAACAATAATCGTTAACAGTCAATTGAAGCTCATTTTGAGAAGATAGTAGTGATGTCGACGCCAGCATTTTTGGTCTTGATGGCGGCCAATACTTTGATTATGTGTCACAGCGACCATGACTTTTTTTGATAATCAGACTTACAAGACTAAAAATCGTTGACGCTGATTTCCAGGATTGGTCAACGAGCATGTCACTATCCTTTTCACCTATAAAAACCACCAATCCAATCAGTTGGGAAGGATGTGACTATGCAGCCATGTGTTTGCTAAAAATGTACGACCAACAATCGTTGACGCTCCGTTGACGCTCAACTCAATGACACACTAACAGTCAGTGGATGCTCAACAATTGTATGTAAAAATGCATATAGTCATTATTGGCAGCCAATAAATTGTTTCTATGTATAAACATTTGAATCCAAAAGTTTCCAAGCTTCTCAATTTCTGATCCACCACTAGACACGTTATCTGAGTGATAAATGACTGTGGCCTATCACGTTCCAGCACTTTCGGCCAACTATTGACCGCATATAACTCTGTACACTAGTTTTTGATATATGTCGCCCGACTTCCTCACCCATCCTCATCCATTTCATTCTGCGCGATGTGCATGACCTACCATAAGCAATTTTCAACATCTCGACCATGTGCGCCAGGTCTGCGCAGAGAGTTATGCCGTTGGCTGCATGATCGTATGCAGCATGACAGTCGTCATTCGTTCAGCTTTGCATTGCGCTTTAACTGCTGCATCTATGACTCGTATGACATCACTGACTTATATTTTGTTAGTGAGTTTCATCTCAAATTTAGTTTTAATTGTCTAACGTAACAGTAATGTGCAGGACGATATCACGTTCATTGGACGTCAGTCAATGAGATTTGAAGTCTCGAACATTGCGATGGACTATCCGACCCTTGCACATGCATAGACAAATTATCATGTCTCACAATTTTGTCACTGAAATCAAGTAAATGCTGACACGTAGCAAAATAGGTATGGGTATTGCATTCCAAATTGATACAACGTTACAAATGCCAATTTGCCTATTCATTCCTCCGGCGACGCTGGAGCCGTCACCATGTCTTCGTTGGAATCTGATGTCTATATGGTAATTAGCTTGAGATGCAAGATGCAAGGGTCAAAGCTTACAGGTTCAACATGCTTTGATATCTGAATCGGTGACTAATCGGGCATCGGAGCGGGCGGACAGGAGGGAATGCATACGTGTGTCCGTGGTTTCCGTGAACCTAGCATCATATGACTACTCCCTGGTCGAGAAGTTACTTGCGGCATTTGCAACTTTCCAGGGACACTATCAAGAGTCTCCATAGGCTCACCAAATGTCGTCATCACAGATGACACTGCATTATCTGCAGTATGAGGTTGAACGACAGCCAGAACATTCAATTCGGTTGAACTGTACCTCTTGTCCCTCTCACGGAAGTAGTCGGCCACGTCTCCCCAGCCCGGTTGCGTCAATTGGTCCAGCTTCATCTGCTTCTGCCGATAACTCTCCATGTGATACTGTACTGTTTTGGAGATTGTGCCCATCAACAAGCTGGGTTAGTCATCTTCGCTAACCTTCCCCCCCACAGGATCTTCTTCATCATCATCCTCGTCTTCCCCATCCTCCCCATCGTCGAAACTTGCAAGATCGCTCAGACTATCTCTGCTGGCGTGCAACATCTCCTCAAATGTTCTTTCACGCTTGGTGGTTGTCAATCCTGCCTTTTCCGCATTTCTCATAGTATCCTGCTCCTTTTCAATTGCTGTCTCTGCGTCTTCAACTCGCGTTGTTGCCACAGTGGTGTCTCTCTCTACATAATCCTCAATCCATTTCTCCTTCTCTTCATTGCGTAAGAAGTGAGTTTATCGGCTTTTCCTCGCTGCAAGCTTCGTTGTGGATCGCAAGCTGCGCAACGCTCCCAAGGCTGCAACCCGTTCTGCTTCCAAGCTGCTCTTTCCTTTATTAGCTTGATGACATCATCATGTGGAGCACTTTGTTGATTTGGCTTATTTGCCTGCCTGTAGTGGCGAAAGGTTCCTTTTCGGAGCATTGACCATTGAATTTTTTGTTGACTTTGTTGATGGACGAGACGTTGGATGTTGCCAGATATGGACCACATCGAGGCTAGCGGCATCTTTTATGTTGAGGTTGGTACGCTTAATTGACATGAACAAAGCAAAATCTGCGTTATGACCGTCACTACATTGGGAATAGCAATGCTAACCGTACATTATGACATGATGTTCAGCGTCTGTTTGATGTACAATCCCAGGGAATTCTTGGGACAAACATCAGCAGACGTCCTTTCCGTCAAAGAATGTACTATTTTTATCTCACAAAGATGTTATTTCCGCTGTCGTTCAGCATGATTTATCCATGTAAAGAAACACACAACATCGCACCTACTTGGTGCAAATTGCAGGACGGTTGGCAACCCGTGCAACTGGCAGCTATGCGCAACAGGATTCATCTTGCGTAGAACAAGCAAGTTGGCTGTTACGCATGCCATTTTGACTCGAAGCTAAGTGTATATTCGTCAGGACTTCCCACTTCTTTTCGTTATCTTCTTCCTCAGGACTTCCCACTTTGTTTTTTTATCATCATCTCTTCACTTCCACAGCAGCAAATCATGCCTCCACAGACAACTCAGCAAGGTGAGAGTGGAACAGAATCGAGCAGAATGACAGGCACTTTATCTAATACAACACACGCTGAGACCCAACCACAAGACAGACACCAGTTAGTTCAACGTGACGCTGCAAATACTGCCACCGGAAATATGACACTGGACGCACCAGTAAAGATTTTCTGTAAAACCGGAAAGAGCAAGAATAAGGAGCAGCATTCGATCAGATGTAGGTGTAGTTCTATTGAGGTATACAGCCGTCAACTAATGATATAACATACAACTGGAGTACGTACAGAGCTGTGTTACCAATGTATCGCCGCCAGTAATGGGAAACCTCGATGGTCGACCAAGGCAAATGTCGGCACAGTCCGCGAGATTGAACATCATGGTGTTGTCCGCTCTGGAATTTTCACGCACGAATTTAGTGATAAGAATCCCCAAGAGTGGACCCAGCAGGCTTAATCCACATTAGAGGATGCTACGAAGGCGTGAATAGTGGAGGTAATAGCCGAATCCAATATGTAGATGCAGCAACTAATTTCTTGAAGGTTTTCAACATGTCTGCAACTATGGCAAGGAAAGGAGGTTAGGTACAGTTAGAACAGTCTGACATGCACCTGGCGTTGAATATGGCCAAAATGGCCAAAGGGGGGTTTTTGCGCGCCGCAATAGAGGAAACACAATTCCGAATTGCGATACCTTGGGCCGAAGTCCGAGCAGAGAAGAAGTGGGGAGTCATGTTTCCTGAGCATAAAAATGTGAAGGCTGCAATGAAAAGACACCCAGCTATGCTTTGGGAAAATCAGATAGACGGCTTCCTTCTTTGCCAAAATGGCACAGCACAGAATCCCCAGACACGCTGGAGATGCGAAGTCACGGGTGCAGCTTATCCAGAGCGACTCAGACAGCCGACATCAGCACCGACGCCACATCCACCCGAAATGCCACCTGTTCCACCCGGCAACAATGAGGCAGCTCATGTCTCGGAAATCGGAGGTGTACCACCCGGATATGTGTATATACATACGCCTCTTCCCAGTGCTCAATTTTTCAATCTTGATGCATATGCCAAGGATCGCAAGCGCGATAAAGATTTTAATCCAGATTTGCTGACTGATAAAGGAACATCCACTGGTTAGTACACTATCTGCTGCGTGGTCATGCAGCTGACATCCATTTTGCAGACAACAGCAGCTAATTGCGCGAACCTGAAAGTGAAGATGAGCATTGATCGAATGGAACGGGATTTTTCAGTGTATTATTTTCTACAATCAGTGGACACTTGACAGTATATTTTAAAGGATATATTTATATGTATTATTAAAGAACAATGTATTTATGAAGGAGAAAGTACATGAAGATGGTACAAAGGCTGCCAAAACACCATCAATGATATATTAGGCCAAATTAAATGATAACATATTGTGGATACATCCATGGCAAAATGAACGTCAATGGATTGTCAACGATGTTTGGTCTTCCATCATTGGTTGTCTGCGTGGCGATCTGTTGCAGCCATTCATAAATGTGGTATTGGCTGGCATTTTAGGCAAAAGAGTGAGCCACACACTCCCTGCCCCATTCTGAATATGAGCGTCAATGGAGCATCGATGATTGTTGGTCTTGTTAGTCGGGTAATTCGGAAGCAATTTGGTCATTACTATGCATAATCAAAGTATTGGCCGCCTTTATTGGGGAACAAGATGGAGCCACGTTCCCTGCCCCATCATGAAAATGGGCGTCAACAGAGTGTCCACAATTTTTGGCCTTTCATCATGGGTAATCAAAGCGCGATGCATCGGTAATTGTGTTCATACGATGTTCTCACAGTCTTTCGAGGCTAAAACGGTCATGAACTCATCCTTGCATCATTGCAATTGAAATTAGTTGTTACTGTCAGGGAGGCTGTCGTGGGAACGTCGCTTGCTTATCTGCCTAGAGAGGCTGGCAATTCCTCTTTAATTGTGGTTTGCAATCATGCGCCACGTATATTACCCAAGATGCAAAACCTTAAATTGTTGACGCTCATTTGATGCTCATTTTCAAGATGGGGCAGGGAGCGTGTCACATCTGCTTTTTCCAATGAAGGAGGCCAATACCTCAGTTATGACTATCTGCAACCAATGGCTACTCTGATTACCCAGGATGCAAGACCTAAAATCGTTGATGCTCCATTGACGCTCCGTTGACACTCATTCCCAGGATGGGGCAGGGAGCGTTTGTCTACATATTTTGGTCACAAAGGCGGCCAGTACATCCAAAAAGAACAGTGACATACGATCGTTGATATTTTACGATTAATATTAAGATATCTGAATCCGACGACAAATAGAACAATCAGAAATGCAACACCGGAGATTGGACCCGATGGGGCGAGCGAAACCCGGCGAAACCCGTGGGTTGATGGGTACGGGGCCAGGTTCCGACCATCAAGAAGCAGCAGGTCGGGTTTTTGGACGGGTCTGGAACCGAACCAAAGTGTTTTCCCAGTCTAAACCAGGACCGCTGGCAGGTTACCCGGACACGTTGCTAACACTAACAGCTGTCAATAGTCGTTATGAGAGTACATGGGACTTCTGGCCTATGGCTGCAGGCAATAGGAGTTATCAGGGTACTCCCCACTCAAAGAGAATAGTCTCTACCTAATCATCACATAACTGAGGGAATAATGATGTTGGCTAATGATATGAGGCTAGATGCAACCTTGCTCATTGATGTGAGTTAGTATGCATTGCTATGTCAGACTCGGTAGTCAATACAAGGTGAGGTGTCATGATCTGTATTGGGATAGTATCGGTTGGTCGCAGATTAAATCAATGACTGAAGCAAAATAGCCTCCATGGTGCGGTATTAATTCGCGATCAAGCACTACCAATGATGATCGGCCGATGTTCCAAGTACTGTAACAAATGGATTGCACGATTTCTAGGATCAAGTTCAATCTGACACAATCTCTGACATGATATCATGTGATGGATGGCCTGATTGTTATCAGCAGCATGATGGTTTGAAACAACATTGCATGAAAGCGATAACCCACTGGGATGCATGGCACTTGATCACCGGGCGCATCGGGAAATGGTATGACATGACTGCGATAACGCTATGATGAGCCTTGGAGTCAAGGCCTCGAAGTATGGGAGTACAAGCCGTCAAAGAAGACCAGAACGACATTGCATTGCTCTGGCAATGAGAAGAACATGCTCATGCAACAACCCACCGTCGACAGTCAGAAACATGAAGGATGATTTTACAATATTATAAAGAAATCTATCTATTGAACATTCTCATCATTGCTTCTCTACTCCATACTCGTAATTTATCCCTATATGTCTGGGTCCAGATTGACACAACTGCAATATGCTGTCCAATAGAAAGTCAAGTTCTTCGGCGATCTGATGTTCTGTTTAGAATAGCATCATTCAACCCTCATCTCATAGGTCATTTGATGATACCCAATTTACCAACATACCAGTTACAACATACATTGGTAGATGTCTACAGGGCGATTACCCTTCTAAGAATACCCCAAAGATCCTTTATTTCCAGACGAGCCGTAATCTTTGCTCCAAGAAATGATATCAAAACTTGATAACGTATTTATCAGGTAGCTCTTGAAGAAGGTCAAGAGGTTGAGTCTTAGGATAAGACAAGGACTGAAAGGGTATCTTACATAGGCATAGTGTTAGCAATGGTTCCAGGGTACCCGGCTGTGGTCCACGATGGAACCGGAACGAAGACCCCGGTCTGGGCAGAGATCCACCAAGGAACCGAACCGGGTCATTAGCTGCGGGTTGTCACTCAGAGCAGACCTCAAACTGTGAGTTTTTGGCCCGGTTAAAAGCGGACTGCAGTTCCATTTTGTGGTTCCTACACTTTTGGCTGCGATTATGTTTTTGAGTTCTTATAGTTTCGCCACATGGTATATAGCTAAAATATACAGTTTTCGGAGCTAGTTCACGCCCTTGTCTCCAATTTGGAATCCGATCAATATCCTTTGGGTCACAATGAAATAACACTCCAAATCTCACCCAAATTGCGGGTTATCAACAGTGACTCAACGAATATTGCTCAGATCCAGAATCGGAAACCACCAGGTCAAAGAGCTACTCAACCTACATAATATATGTATAGACTATGTCATGATATCATCCGAATTCAATAACCTAATTGGAGCGAAAGACCCGGCTTTACAAGGGCCGGGTTTTCCGGTGCAAATCTGCCCAAACGCAACGGTGCAGGATCTTCGTAGGTTACAACCTATTGCAAAGGTTCGGTTCCGCTTCCAACACGAACCCCATCACCCCCAACATAGAGGAGAATATACCAATTTATTGATGGTATCTTCAAATGAATTCTTGCGCTCTTTCAGATTTAACCTTCATACACTTATATATAGTTGTCACCTTCTGTAGTGGTTGTGTATATTGATATTGGAGTTATTCTTCAATGCATATAGACAGTTGAAAGCATCTACTGTTGTATTCACCTATATCTTTTGATCTGCTATAAACCTATCTGTTAATTTACTGAACCTTGTCTGCAATATGATATTCCATCATGGGTAATCTACCATGAGCCATATGTCTTACCATAATCTCCTATATTACCGATAACATTGAATAACACCAAATATCGACAATTACCCCAGAGCTGTTTTGCATACCCCCTGGTTATATACTAGTAACACCCCAGTAGCATATCTGTAATACTCCAGTAGCATTCCTCTAATTCACTCATCACATCTCAGTAATATGCTGTTATTAATGGTATATACTATATATTCTTTTCATTTTTAAATACACTGCTATGTGAAACCATGATATAGCCAGATATTATCAATATTACAACTGTGAGATGTTCGAATTTGCGACTCTTATACTGTCTGGCAACTCACATAATTCCTCTCACCACTGGGACATGTTCACTCTGGCAACTCTAACATGGTTATTTCTGCAACCCTGACATAATTGCTCTCCTAACTCTGACATGGTCATACTCTCAACTGTCACAGGCTAGCTCCTGCAATTCTGACATACACAGTATTCCAACTCGGACATGGTTGCTATCCAAACTCTGATCTATATGCTCTCACAACTCTGGGATGTAAGTTCTCACAATTCTGACATGCTCATGTGAAACTCTGCAATGCTCAATCTCCAGACTTCAATATGCTCACTGTCACAACTCCGATGTTGGCTGTCTCACAACCCTGAAATATTTGCTCCCCCAACTGTGCATTGTACACTCTCCTGACTGTAACATCTTTTGCCTTGCAACTCTGACATGCTCCCTCTCACAACTCTAATATACTCACTTTCACAATTTTGATGTCGCCATTTCTGCAACTCTGATGTATTCCCTCTTCCAACTTTGAAGCTGGCTGTGTAAGCTGGCTGGGAGCAGGGATCAATAGAGTGAAGCTGAGTTGAACAGGACAGATGTTAATCAAATGAAGCTGGCTGGTCATCATCAAGCGATGCTGGCACTAAGCTAAATGGAGTTAGTCAATTGAAATGGATGTGGGGTGCAATGTTAATCAAGGAAAGCTGCCTGGGAGCTGGCTATAGTATTATTAAACTAAAGCGGACATGGAGTGGCTGTAGAGTTAATAGGGTAAAATGGACTTGGACTAGGAGGGTGATAATTCAATAAGGATGATGGTTGATGATCATCTGAAGTTAGCTGGGAGATGATCAAGTGAAGCTGGCTGGTGATCATGATGAAATAGAGCTGACTTGTACCCATGATGGACTGAGGATGGGTAGAGGTAGTAGCAGGCAATGTTTGAGAAAAGCTAGGGAGGTACTGGCCAGCCTACACAGTGTTGATTGAGCAAAGATGGGTAGAACATGGTGGATGTTAATTGAGTGAAGTTGATTGGATATAATTAAGCAAAGCTAGGTAGGACATGATGAGCACAAATGGTAGAGATTGACCATAGCTAGGTAGGTAGCTGGCGAGCAAAGATGTTGGTGATTGATAGAAGCTATGTTTGTGCTGGCAAGCAAAGATTGTGCAGATTGAGTAATGCTGGGTAGATACTGGCTGCTGTAGTTTAAGTAAAGCTGGCTGTGGATGATTGAGTAAAACTAGGTACATCAGCAAAATGTATTTTAGTAACTGGGAGCCTCCAGGGGTGTCTGAGAGGATGTGGAGTATAAACTTAGATGCGGCAATTTCAGAAGTGTATCAGACCCTAGGAGTGCATTCCAGCCAACCTTCAGAGTAACTGGGACCTGTGGTGACTGCACCAGGAGTACCATGAGAGTGATTGTGATAAGTTTGGGAACACCTCAGAGTGCCGGAGAGAACTTTGGGTGCACCTGGGAGCACCTGGGAGCGTAGGTGACAAGCCAGGGAATGCCGATTGTTGAAATGTACTGATTGCTAGAAGCTTGTATTCTCAAGTACAGGTACATTCATGAACTTATATACGCGGTATTCGGAGTATGTCTTGTATGTCTTGT
>Ga0307512_10000045_pt1 | contig 129127 bp, 128 predicted proteins | sample 14_EM_MG_FD_200267 | JGI IMG/M metagenome (GOLD analysis project Ga0307512, IMG submission 200267) | Populus trichocarpa ectomycorrhiza microbial communities from riparian zone in the Pacific Northwest, United States - 14_EM | ecosystem: Host-associated > Plants > Roots > Unclassified... | reverse complement strand
TCAGCACACAGAATTTATCACACTGCCACAAGAATTCACAAATAGAAGCTTCTACTAGTTGTCTTTCAATTCATAATACTCTAGGGGGGGGGTTAAGTGGGTGGCTATGCTGTGGTAAGCGACAAGGCGCAGCGCACGCGAAAGCGGGCCCTTTCGTGGGCCCCTACCGGCAAAGGGATAAGGTGAAAATAATCTTCGCTTTTGTTGAGTTTCTGTAGTCTGCTAGCTGGCAGTAGTAACTGCTGCACAACTGAGGCATGCATACCATCTCTTTAGTTGCTTTGAAGTGCGGCAAAAAGTATGATGACTTGGGAGATTTTCAGTGGCTTCACTGATTGTCAACAATTTGGTCCACTTCACCGCTATCACCAATCGCCACTTGGGCTCGAGCTTCACTTGCCAACGAGATGAGATGTCACGAGCCGGAGTCGAAGCTCGTCTCGTCTCGTCTCGTGGGAAACACTAATCAAGACAGTATAGAAGTGAATGCAAAATGTCATTCCAGTCCTACAGTCTCAATGAAATACTCGCCATCTAGTTTGTGGATTTAATGCATTTTCACAGCTGGTCAAAACATTCAGCCGCGCTTCATTGCGGCAAAAAGTCTTGGATGGATAGTGTGTTGCATTCGGCCGCGAGCGGCCATGGCATAAATATACAACCAGAATTCCCCCGCCATAAGTAGGTATCCCTGAGGACAACCCTGTGATTCAAGTCATGGCTTCCCCACCCACTACTACTACGCAACGGAGAGCACTACAGATATCTTCACTTCGGCACCATGGCCACTAATCCCGTCCGCCTTCCCTCCTCTTGGATGGATAGTGGGATGGATACTCCCCACGAATCCCACAGAATCGCTCAACATTATTCGCAACGTCCGACACGTGCAAAAGGTCCCCCCACACATCTTGTTTTATCTCTTCCTTGACTTCGTAGCTAGCGGTAAATGCGAGGACCATTGTCGAGAAAGAGGCACGCAGAAGGCTCGGAGTAAGGCATATTGGCCCTGTTCCGGATGACAGGGGTAAAAAAACGCAATAACCCGCCAATATCCTGACTGGGTTTGCCGCTCACCATTAGCATCACCTTTGCACAGAAAAATACAAGATGAGAAGGAAATGTCCAATCGACTCCAGTCAACCCCCGAACCATGTCTATGGTATCCCACATGGAATAAATGCCGCCTTAATGGGCTCGTTGGGTTATCCGGCACCGATCAATGGTGTGAGGGATATCTCGTCACTCGTCTGGCAGGGAAGAACGGCTGGCGGTAGTCCAACTCCGTCGTTTCAAGTCGCCGTAGGAAATTTAATATGGGTCCCGCCTTGTTGGACTGAAACCAGGATTCAAATCATGTGCTGGTCATGATAGCCGATAGCCACTAAGGACCGAAGGTTACAAACCCACCAGCCTAGGTGCCTGATCAACTTACCATACAAACGTCCCGTTATGGAACATTCCAGATCATAAGATCACGGGAGCCTCTCCGTCTGATTTAGAATAGAACGGGGTTCAACCGATGTACTGGTACTTATGCAGGCAAAAGAAAGGCTGGGCCAATCACTGGCAATCGCTCGAGAAACAAACGGACAGGGGAAAAAGAAACGTTTGGAAGAATGAGTGACGATACCTATATCGCAACGGCGAGGGGTTTATCTGAGGTTATTTATGGAATTGGAAGGGTCGGCGAGCTTGTGATCACTGACAGTCGCCGTACGAACAGCACAGAATCATATGAGCATTCATAAACATCCAAAACCCAACCAATGCATCGAAAACTTCAATTTTCCATCCTTCACCTGACCTTACACAGTAGTCCTCTTATGCAATACCTCTCCATCTTCCCTAACCTTACTCCCTGCCGCGACCGGCTCCCGCAAGGCATCATCTTCTCCGCCTACACCCCCCGAAAACCGTCCGCTCCCCGTCCCAATATGAAATCTTGCGTCCGCGCTCTTCATATCCGAGCTTCCCGGTGGGTCTTCGGGAAGTGGAAGGTTGGCTTGGACTTTGGACGGGTCATCTTTGTGTTGGTTTGCGATTGACTTACATTTTTGTTAGTATGCAAGATATAGGACGGGAGGAGAGAGGGGAGCCAGTACTTTGAGAAGAGATGGATCTGAGTCGGCGGGAGTTTTTCCATGGTGTTTTCGCGATTCGCGGGATTCCATCTTTCGAAGGTCTTCGGAAGTGACGTGGTAGGTTGCGTCGGTCATTGTGTATGCGTTGTGTGGATTTGTTGGTTGTAAGTATAGGTTTTGGATTCGTTGGGCGTTTCTGTGAGGAGTCGTGTTCGTGGGATATTGGGCAAGTGAGCAAGGCCAAACAAGCAATATATATGGTGGGTGATCCGCGGTGGATGACGTTGCTATGAAGTCGATTAGACGTAAGTATGTTGATGTCAGCAGCAGAGTTTCGAAACGGGGGAAATATTCTGTGCATATCATCCGAGGACCGGTCGCATCTTCCTTGGCTGGAAATGGGACTGTCGGCGTCAATCTGTCTAGAAGGTACCTGTAGAATCAACGGCCCAGCTACTGTACGAAACTTGACACTTGTACGCCAAATCACAAAGTGTAGATTACCTACTCTATCTTAGAGTAGATGGTTCTGTTTTGAATCGACAACTGTTTCGAATTTCGACATTTGCTGGCATTGGCGCTAGCTAGTGTACTGTTGGCAAAATTAACGCGTTGAGCCTCTTTCCGCCGTTACCGCGCTTCACTGATTAAGCGAATGTACTTGAGCGGGGATAGATTTCCTAGATTATATTAGATTTGTATTTCACTAGCCACAAGCAGCTAGCGGTACTTGCGAAGCATCTGCTAGTCACCGAGCTCCGCCGCCTTCTCAGTATTCCATCAACTCCTACCTAGCCACATAACCATGGACGCTCTGATTACAGTTTTTAAGTATCGTTAGCACTCGACCGTTTTAGTGAAGTTAGGTGCGCGCGACATGTGTGGACGGCAACACCCTCGACCTCTTGATCTGACCCTCGACCAGCGTGGTTCGAGCACTCCTACAGATGGGCTTATGGGAGCTATATTACAGCTACTCTGACTTCAGCCACATTCCGTGCCGCACCTTGAACAAGTCTACGGGTTTATTAGTATCCCCGGAGAAATACTACTCACATTATGGCGAGAAGAAGTATACGTGCCCTCGATCGACGGGCCACATCAATATCCCACGCTTCCACTTCCTGAATGATGTTCTCATAGAGACCGACATGCATTCTGATTTCGAACAGCGGTGATATGACCCCAAGATGCTGACTGACTAGAATGTTCGGTTTCGGGTGGGGCCTGGACATATCCATTCCTCGATCGACACATGGACTACCTACAGATTTCGGGATTTATTCCGACTATTGTAAGCTTCTTAGACTCATGCATTGACCAGGTGTAGTATCAGAAGAAGGTTTATCGACTTGGACCATGGATGATCTGGTCCTAGGTATTATATCCACCTACTCATTCGCTACCTTTTCCTCGAGAAGTAATAAACTATCTGTCAGTGACCGGGGACGCAATGACTTGGTGTTCGCGCTTGGTAGGTAATACCAAAATATCCATCCGAACTGTTTGAGAAGACGAGAGAGTTGGCTGCTAATGTAAGGTAGATGGAACATTGCGTCATTCCAAATCGACCCCGATCGTTGGGATCACGAAGCCAATCAGTGTCTCAAGTTATCGTCGGTGAGATTCTTAATGCAGCCGTTGAGAAGCTGAAATTATGGGTGGGTAATGGATATTCTAGCACTCGTCTATTATTAACACTTTGGGGAGCCCCTGCAGGGGATTATCGTATTTTCTGGGTGTATCTGGTTTCTTTATAGCGCCGCAGGACGCCAGATCCGTTGCTCTTATTTGTCTACTCTCTCAGTCGTGCTGGCTTCGCAAGTTCAGGGCTTTGGGGTGAATAAGAAACTGTCCTCTGGGTTTCATATGTCTCCTGCAGCGCTACAAATAACCGGATACACCTAGATAATACGGTAGTTGTTCCTGCCAGCGAACTTGTCATGGTTTTGATGGCCCGTGCTACACAGCAAGGCGGAGATTATGGCGTATTTCTTCAATAGGTTTCGCGCCGGTGTTTTGCTAGCTTTGTCTCTTAGTTGCTTCCACTCACCGGGCATGCTCTCATTCTCAAAGTAAGATAGGTAGTTTAGTAGTAGTCCGGACTCTCGGAATACCCTTTTCAATTCTCCCTGCGTTGAAATGACAGTGGAATTGTCGTCATGATTGACAACACAGCGCGCTTAGAAGTAACTAAACGTTGTAAGGCCCGTGCATATGCATTTCAGCGAGTAGAAATGGTTCACGTTGAATGAGCCTGCTAGCGCTCCAATCGCATACGCAGATCCATCTGTAAACTTCCGGTAGGCGAGCCCTCTAGTCAGTTCCACAATGTTCCCTAGCACGTGGTTCATCTCCTCACGATGGCGGCTCTAAGAAAAAGCAAACCACCGATCACCGAAGGTAACCCACTACCACATCACGTCACTCATTCCACGTGCGTTCAATGTCTCTGGCCTCCAAAGATGTCGCGCCTCCTCCAGTGCAAAGGGAGGCCCATTCTCCCTACCGTGGCTTCGTTGCGGGCGTCTTCTCGGGAGTCTCTAAGTTGGCTGGTGCGTGCAAGCACATTTGAAGGATGAACGAAACACTGATGACAACAGTTGGACATCCGTGCGCCTCTTTTCCTCTGCCGATGCATTGAAAAATTACGCTGACGAATGGATTCATGCGGCACAGCTTCGATACGATAAAAGTCCGCTTGCAGACGTCCCCGCCAGATCGATTCAAGGGTCCCCTCGATTGCCTTCTCAAAACCCTGCGGAATGAGGGGTTTCGTGGTGTCTACAAGGGTGCTACCCCGCCATTGGTGGGCTGGATGTTCATGGACTCTGTGTGGGTAGATCTAGATCTTTATCTGCAATGGCACATGCTCATGGGCTTCCAGGATGCTGGGTTCCCTCTCCAACTACCGCGCGCTCCTCAAAACGCACGTGTACCACGGCAATAACCTCACCGTCGCTGGCCACGGCGCCGCAGGGATACTAGCGGGGTGGACCGTGTCCTTTATTGCCGCGCCGGTTGAACACGTCAAAGCGCGCCTGCAGGTGCAGTACCACCGCGTCGGACAAAAGCCGCGCTATAGTGGCCCCATCGATTGCACACGGCAGCTCCTTCGCGGCCACGGGATAGCGGGCCTCTACCATGGACTCTCGGCGACCCTGTTGTTCCGCACGTTCTTTTTCTGCTGGTGGGGGTCCTACGAGGTGTTTACGAAGCTGCTAAACCAGCATACGGCGTTGTCGGCACCGGCGGTCAATTTTTGGGCGGGAGGATTGAGCGCACAGGTGTTTTGGTTGACGAGTTACCCGAGCGATGTTGTGAAGCAGAGGATCATGACGGATCCCTTGGAACCTGGGGAGAGGAAATTTGCGAGGTGGAAGGATGCAGCGAGGGCGGTGTATAGAGAGAGTGGGTGGAAGGGGTATTGGCGGTAAGTTTGCATCTTAACCAGCGTGAGGAATGCTAAGTATTTTCTAGTGGATTTGTGCCTTGCTTCTTGAGGGCATTCCCGGCGAATGCTGTAGCGTTAGTAGCGTTTGAGACGGTGATGAAGGTATTGCCGTAACTAGATGGAGATAGGCGAGAGAAGCTTTTATTTTACTATGGCATATAGATGGTGAGGTAGTCAAACCAAAAGACGGATTGAGCTTATCCTTGGCGTCACGGGATCAGACATCCCTGGTGTGACATGCACACGCGCCGCCGCCTTGCGCCCTGTGCGTTTAGCTCGCAACGTCCAACCATCTCAGCTTGTCTCCTTTCAGAGCTTCACCAACACAACCCAGAGTCCTTGATCCATCTCCTTACTTGCTTACTCAGTGCTACGGCATGTTCAGCCCTCTTAACCTCTTCTCCTCTGCCTCCAACCCTATTCCATGTCCAGCTCTCCTAGAAAATCAACTGTGCCCCATTCCTCGATGCCTGTTCTCACACGACGTCAAGCCCGCGCCCCCTCCGCCCGCCCCCCCGCCACTGCCCGAAGCTGTAGTAACGACTGTCAATAATGCTCCGCCTGTCGCGGTAGACAACCCCGAACCACTAAAACCACCACCACCGCTGAGTGCAACCGAGAAACGGCTGAGAGAGATTGTCGAGGGGAAGACACAAGACGTGGCGGTGGGGAGGAGACAATCAAAGTCGTCGGATCAGGGAGGAAACACACAATTATTGGCCGATGACGGACCACCGACAAAGAGGAGAGCGTCGGCCTCTACAGCGAGCATTCGCCCAGCTGACACGCCGGAGGAACTTGCTTCGCTGAGCGCCTGGCCCACACCAGCACAATCCATGGGCAAGAAGGCTACGGCGCCAAAGGGCGGCGGTGTCTCTCTAGGTGAATTTTATGAGACTCAAGTAAGTGTCACCATTCTATTGCACTTCAATTTGGCCGTTCCATAAGCGGCACGCAAAACTAACATGTTGTCTCAGACGCCGCAACCTTTGAAAGCCAGCCCCGCGACCAGCATAATTGCAAACAAAGCCACTGCCGCCGGAACATCAGGCACAATGAAATACACCGCCGCCGTACGATCTCTAAAACGTCCAGCTTCCGACTCTCCCGGCTCTTCAGCTGCAAAAACAGATCCCTTAAAGCGTCCCAAGACGACCACAACAACGCCCACCACAAAAGCAACTGCGAGTACTGAAGTCCCCGCGAAATCCACGGTCCGACAAAACCTCAATCCCCGCCTGATAGCCCGCGCACCCGCACCTCACGGTATCCGCCTCAAGTACCTCGAGGTCTTGCAGACAGAGATTACACGCCTCTCCGGAAACCCCAAGGGCGAAGCGGCAACCCAAAAGATCATCGAGAAGTGTTTGGATTTAGAAGAAGAGGTTGCGACTAAGAAGAGGGACATCTACCGTTCCGCGATCAGCAATCTCTGTATGCGATATAAGAAAGCCACACCCGAAGACTACAAGAAAGAGCTACAAGAAGAGATGGCCAAAGCCGCTCCCGCGCCTGCGGCACCTAAAACCAGAAGAGCGGGACTCGACAACGCAAAGCTACCTCTAGATACAGGCCTTTCAAAACCCACCGAAGTAACACGCCTCCGCGACCTCGTGGCCAACCCAGGAGTCCTCAAAAAACACGGTTACATCCTCATACCCCCAACAGAAGAGGAGATAGAGCAAGCACGCAGCGGCCTCGAAACAGCAAGCGGCTACGAAAACTGCGAGCGCTGCAACCAACGTTTCCAAGTCTTCCCCGGGCGCCGCATCAGCGACGGCTCCCTCACCACCGGAGGAACCTGCAACTACCACCATGGTCGTAAAGCGGGGGTTCGCCCCACACCCGGCGCCGTCTCCGAACAGAAATGGACATGCTGTTCTCGTGTGGTCGGCTTCGACAGCGGCTGCGAGATCGCACCAACTCACGTCTTCAAAGTCTCAGACCCCAAACGTCTAGCCCTCACCCTGCAATTCTCGCACACCCCCGAAAATCCCAAAATCAAGCACGACCGCGCGCTAGCGCTCGACTGCGAGATGTCGTACACATCACTGGGGATGGAGCTGGTCCGGCTCACGGCTACGGCATTCCCGAGTGGCAAAATTGTCATCGACGCGCTCGTGAAACCGTATGGCGTAGTCCTAGACTTCAACTCCCGTTTCTCGGGTGTGACGCAGGAAATGTTTGCCTCTGCGCCGCGGTGGAAGCCAACAGCCTCATACCCCGATGCTGTCACAACAGACCTGATTAATCCCACGTTACACATGCCGCCGGCACAGCTGGGATGCTTCCAGTCGCCAGAACACGCACGGAAAGCGCTCTACCACTATATCGGCCCAGACACTATCCTGATCGGCCATGCGCTGGAGAACGATCTGTTGCATCTGCGTATGTGTCATGCCGCAATTGTGGACACGGTGATACTGTTCCCACACCAGAGGGGGTTGCCGGCAAGGAATAAGCTAAAGTATGTTGTCGAGAGGGTTCTGAGGAGGGAGATACAAGTTGATGGCGGGGACTCGGGGCTCGCGGGCCACGATTCCGCGGTGGATGCGAGGTGTGCGGCGGAACTGGCGAGGTGGAAGATTAGGGAGGCGGAGGGGAAGAGGGAAGTGTGATTTTGGTTGGAATTGTTTTTGATTCATACGGTGTTGGGTTATCTTCTTTTCTGCTGGGGGGCATTTTTTTGGCGAGGGATTGGGCTTGATGCATTGCATACCGAATAACGCAGTTTTAATATCTCCTTAAGTATGCTCTGTATCTGTAACGGGTTATTGTAGTGATGACGATGATGTATATACCATGTGGTCCCATGGGGTGGGGAAGCGTGCAGGGCAAACGATGGAGTCTGAGATCTTGATTCCCTCAATATCTACATGTACCAATATCTATTATGACGTTCATTATGCTGCTGTGTTTATTACCCACCCACCACCCACTGAGACTACACCTACAATCCTTCTGGAATACCTGCTTTGGTAACACAGAAATACACCCGCGGCCGGCGAGACCGGTTTCCCATATTGGTAGTGTTTCAAGTGCTTCTACGCTGCCCACTTAATCTACTCCCTCTGAGCAATCCTGTCTGAGAACACACTATGGGGAACATGTGAATGGACATGATATTAAGCCAATAGGCCGGGTATGTCCTATCGCATGTGCTTCAAGAAATCTCATTGTACTGGACATTCTGCTGCCCCCGATAAGATCGAGGCTGTAGTATCAAAATAAGGCTTGTGTAGAAGCACATCCGTATAGCATAGTCGCACACACCCAAAAGAAGACGGAAATTATTAGAACCATCACCACGCCATTTTATATTCTATGTATGTGTATGATGATAATACCCATTAGAGTTAAGAGGAGAAGAGATTTCAAGCCCAAAACACCAAAAAACACCCCCGCGCCATATCGCTTCCTTGGGCTTTTTCTCTTTCCCCAGTTCCAGTCCGCTCGCTCCAAAGGTATAGTAACGCCAAAAAAAAACCAGCCAGAAAGTGAAATGAAAAAAGTAGAGATCCCCCATCCCATCCATCCGTATATACATCTCCATCTTCCATTTCTACACCTTTTCCTCCGAAACTTCCTTTTCCTTAGTATGCCGCCGACATCCGTCTCCCAACCAACCTCCCCAACCCGCCCTCCAATTCCGCCTCCCTACAAAGCGCCGGCATCTCCTCCACAATCCTTTTCCCCCACAACGAGCGCTGAAACGCCATATGTTCTTCGGGGGTACTTTTTGGCCGTGGACGTTTTCCGGACATTGGGGTGGAGGTGCGTGTAGGCGGCGCCATGGGCAGCTCCTCATCAACCTGCATCTCAAAAATCCCCGCCTCAGTCTCGTCTAGCTCCTCCGCAAACACCTTCTTTGGCGGCGGCATCTCCGGAATGGGTAGGATATTATGCTCGTCCTCGTCTTCGCTCCACACGAACTCATCGACGCCGTTGGTGCCCCCAGACCCTCCGCTCCAGAGTGAACGCAGGTCCTGCTCCTCCAGGTCGATTGTGTCGAGGAGGGCATTCTGTGCTTCGATCGTGGCGATTTCTTCGGCGCGACGTTTGCGGTCTACGACTTTTGACGGGGGACTAGAGGAGTGCGCATTGTTGGGGTGGGTGGAGGAGTATGCGTAGCTGGCCCATGCGACGCCCTCCGCGGCTTCGACAGGGGAGGCAGAGACCGAGGGGAGTGTGGATGTGCGCTGCTCCCGGACGTAGCCAAGAACCCGCTCCCACCGTGCTAGTCGACTGTCTTTCCCGATCTTTGCCACTGCTTCCCGGGTGAGGCGCTGGCGGGGCCGCGGAGGCGATCGCGGGCGGTGGTGGTGGTGCTGATGGTGGTAGCTCCCCGATTTTGGCGACGCGGCTGCTGGCGGCGGCGGTGGGCGCGACGAGTATATTGTGGTGTTCCCGCGCGGGACGAGGTTCTCGCGGGGCTTGTTGACGGCCATGTTTTGCGGTGGAGAGGCGGGGACGCAGAGACCGGGCGTGTTGTCGTAGCTGTTTGTCGGCGTCAAAACCATGAAGCCTCCTGGGAGCAAGCACTGGGTTGTGTTTGTGGGCATGTTTGAGGGTGGTGGTGGTGGGGGATGCGACGTGTTTGTGTATGAAGGTTGGCTGGCGTGGAGTGTGTGAAGCGCTGCGCGTGCGCTGCGAAGGACATCTGTATAGTGCGCGTGTGGTTGTGTCGGATGGTAGTGTCTTATGGTCGATGTTTGGGGAGACACGGGGGACGTTGGAGGCGGAGGAGACACGGGGGACGCTGGAGGTGTGGGAAACGGTTGCTGTTGTTGCTGGAGAGGCTGTGTCGTAGGCGTTGCTGCTGGAGAATGCGAGGCTGAAGCCGCAGTCAGGTGGTGCAGGAGCTTTAGCTTTTTCATAGCGTTTGACATGGTGGTGGTGGTGGTGGTGATGAAGGGGGCGAAGAAACTTTTTCTGAGAGAGGCAGGTGTAATTGCTTTGTTCGCAGACGTGAGGTATAATTTTTTAGTGACAGGTAGCAGTTGTCGTGAGGGCTTTATATTGTTATAAGTGTGAGCTTCGGGCATATATTCCGACGTGGGGGTTTTGGGTCGGAGGGAACAATAAATAATCGAGCAGGTAGTGAGGTAAGAGAGGGACTCGGACGGAGGACGGTTGTTTGGATATAAAAAGGGAGAGCTCGAAGGGTTTGGCTGTTAGCTGATCTTCGGGATTTCTTTGTTTAGCATTGGTGCGTGGACGCTGCTCTCTCCGCGCCGCGGTGGTACTGGCGAGAATAGTTGAGCAGCCGGCACTACCGTTCCTTGTACTGGTACTTGCACAGGCTACTTGCGGTATTCGCGATTCACGACGCTGGCCTGTCATCGAATGACACTCGTTTCCGCCATTATCGTCCGCATACATCATGCACTCGTGTCTGAATGCCGAATAATGAACACACACACACTTGGAGTCGACACATCTGCAGCCGTACCAAGCAAAACAACGCTCCTCCAGAGGAGCCATCAACATCGCACTAGACTCTCCCCGTTCTGTCGTGCGTTAGCCATCAGCCTACAAAAGCCAATGCTCAATCTCACTCTATATGGACTCATGTCTATTCCCAAACTGCTCATGGTCTATATAAAAGCCCCATCGCGAAGACCTCACGATATTAGAGTAGTAGAGTATAGAGGGATTATCGTGAAGACAGAGGAAGCAGGTACATCTGAAGAGCAGGTAGGTGATTGCTTTTGAAACCTTCGTTTGCTTCGTTCGGAGCAAATTTTTTTCCCACCTTTCGTCACGGACTCGGAGACGAACCATTCATGAGCACTCGCTAACCTCGCCAACGTTAAAACTGCACTATTTTTTTATTCATCACCTACTGTCACACATACCACAGGCCCGTTCGTTGCGTCCGTTCGTTTCTCAACTTATTCCTCCACGTATCCTGCAGGACAGAAGCGGAGGAGTGAGTGGGACACTACGTGGCGTGGCGAACCCCATCGTTTTACCCACTTTCAACTCTACTACTTACTTCACCGTGATATACACTTTTTAGCACGGGCCAGCACCACACCTCGGACGCGAAACGCCGTGACCGCGCATTTCAAGCTGGGGAGAGGAAGCTGGAGAGGGGACGAGGAACGCAGTATGTTCATTTACATGGACGACGGGTTCCCCGCTCGGCAGCACAAGAGTTCGCTGTGGTTGGACGGAGAGAATATGACGATCTTTCTGCTTCAAACAACACCGGTATCGAATCACCACCCTCCACAAAAGAGAGAATTGCCTTTGATCTTCAACTAGAGTATTGTGCATACCCGGGGTTCCCGTGATGGGAAGTTTTTTATTTGCTCTACCTTGTCTTCCTCGTTGGCACCACACGCTTTCCTCGTGTCCTCGGTACTTTTTTTTGCTTATGCTTTCCAATTCTTCGTTCACGGTAATCAGACTCCTTACAGAGCTACATAAGGTATTGCAAATCCGTCCTAAGCAGCGAAGGTCTTCAGCGCGGGGTTAATGTGTGCACTATTCACGTCATCTGCGTACTGTACCCCCAAGCAAGCGAAAACTGTAAATATCAATCCAAGCAACGTGGAGTCGTGGAGTCGAATCTAAGTATCTAGTGTCTCCGGACGGGGTGAATTTTTCCATCGTTACCGTGGGGTGTACCTCTCGTAACTAAGGCTTCTTTAGCTGCTGTTCGCTACCCCAATCACGGAAGCGGCGTAAAATTTGCTGCCTGGCGTGATGGTGACCGTTCCATTGGGTTTTGCCACAATCGTCTGTCTGCCTTTTTCGTCCCGACTTCGTCCGTAGAGTAGATCCCCAGCCACAATCCGCCGAAATCCGATATTCGTCCGCACTGTAATGGATAACTGTTCCCTAGAGTGGAGGAGAGGGACCTCGGGAGCTGTTCCAAGAAGCTCTAAACCTCTCCACCCGCCGATTGAAAGGAAACACCTCGATTAACTAGAACTGGAATTGTATTTTTTTTTCTTTTTCCGGAACCGGCCGAACTTCTGCAGCGTTCCGTCCCGAGGTGGATGGCGTAACTTTTTTCCGATGGGTGGGTTATTGAGGATCAAGCAGGGTCCTCTTAGGCCCGAAACGCCGTCGACATCATTAAGCGTCGTTGTCGTCGCGGAAGGAAAAAACCCAACCCGGTCGTTGCGTCGTCATTGTCGGCAGCGCTTCCCCGTGGTGGTAACACCGAACACTCCGATCACCCGATATGCAACCTCACCTGACAATCACCCGAACTCGTGGTGCGGAAGGGGCCATGTTCGGAGGCCATGTGAGGTACCAGTACGAAGGGGAGCTGGGTTAAATTTGGGTGCGTTTCGTTTCTTTCTGGTGCCGGTGGCCAGCCTTATCAACCGTGGGACTCAGCCATGGATGAGTGCCTGGCAGACAGGTGCCAGATAAAGTTTTGTTTGCAGGAGGCTGAGATGCATATGAGTACCAAGGTTAGGTTCTGTCAGCCTTGAAGGTGCCATGGGGTTTTCTTTCAGGCAAAAAAGGTTCATTGCGTGTTCTCTCGAACACTTAGGCTAATCGAGATGCTTTCACGTGTGGGGACCTGAGCACTAGAAGCACAAAGAGGATGAGGATGAGGATGAAGGATGAGGAAGCGCCTAAAGAAAGATAACATACAGAGCTTTGTCTCAGCCACAGCTGTGCAGAGGGAACAAAGATGTATTTTATTTTTGGAAGATCCCTTTGAGATCGCATTGTTCGGTCTAATCCTTAATAGGATTAGCGAAGGGCCATAAATAACGGGTGCATGAAAACCCTAGCCCTAACATACTTGTCCGCATCCGGAAGGAAAGTTTCAGGCTCTTTATCGTCGAGCAGCGCTGCAGCAGGAGACGTCATATATCATGAAGTATCTTATCCGTCCGTTATCTTCCGGGAAAGCCTTGAAGGACCGGCATCGAGATGAAAATCCTTCTTGTATGTAGTACATGTGTTCAAAACCATGATTTCATCCAAAATCTCGACCTTGGCAACTTCAATGTCTGGCAAGGCAAACTCTTGTCATTGGAGCCTTGTTTCGATCTCAGAGATCGGATTATTTAGAGACGTCAATCAGTATCAAACAAGAGGACCGTGCTTCCCGTCGTTCCAGAAAATGAATAATACGTCAGTAAAACAATGCCCGTTGGGTAGGCAATATATGATCAATATACAGATTGTCGCCGTGATTGGAACACGCGGGGTGGGTTTGACACCATACTATGAGTGATTTAGATTAGGGTACGTGGAGAGGTTTCGTTTGGAAAATGACGGAGGAAGGGACAGCTTCGTCACTAGAGGGGGGGCGGGAGTGATCGATTGATGTTGCTGTATATAGTGTATGTACCAAAGGTACAATTTGAGTTGTATACATCCCATCACTCGAAGATAGATAGACACTTGGGTTGGGACACCTCGAGAGCACTCGTGCTTTCACAAGGCCTTCACTGTTATAGCTGCCGTTGCTTTCCCTGTAGATGGCTCTTTAGTTGGTCTTCTCTCCCCGCATTGGCCTTCATGATTCTCACCTAGGCACGTCGGCGGTCAGTACAGACTTCTGTCTTTGCTAGAGGACCGTGTGATATGCACAGAGACACCAACACCGATCCCGAGCTTCCATGCCGCAGCTGAAAAGAAAGCGGTTCCGAATTCCCGCATTGTTTGATTCTTCTATACAGTTTTTCCCCTCAACAGAGAAAATGTAACATCCAACTCCCCACCACCGGCCATGATGCAGTTACCACCCCGAAGTGGCAGTGTAGGCGGATGCAGTTGGCGGTTACGAACAACCAACATCTCTCTCGGTGAAATGCACGCTTTGATTGGTACAATCTCACCCATCTGAAACGCGCAAGACCCTTGCTTCCCCACCCTGCAGGCTTTAGCCCCGTTACACAGCATGTCCTCGTCGTTGTAGGTGAGTACGGATCCTTCCAAAACTCACTCATTCCCCCATTAACTGCTATCGCCATCATCATCACTATTCCTCTCTTTCTCTCTATTTACACCCCACCAGCCCTTGTTACGTACCTAATAGACCATGGACCCTCTCTCTGTCACCGCCTCCCTCTCCGGCCTCCTTTCTGCCGCCAACAAAATAACGCAAACACTCGTCTCGCTCCAAGATGCGCCTCGCCTCGCGCGCAGCGTTACCGCTGAAATCACAGCCCTGTCCGCTACCTTTGCGCAGCTCAACGCCTTCCTCCGCCACACGACACAGCGTATGTCCATGACCACAGTCGAGCAGTTCGTAACAACGCTCACACACTGTGTACTAACGTTCGCCGAGCTCGAGGAGGTGGTCGATGGGTGCGTGTGTTCGGATTCGCAGGGGGGCAGTGCTGTCGGGCTGTGGGATCGCGCGAAATGGGCTACAAGGCAGGAAACGGTGAAGGAGATCTTGGCGGATCTACAAACACAGAAGGCGTCATTAAATTTCATGATGGGGATCTGGAGTAGGTGGGTTTTGCACACTCGCTTCGCTTGTTTCATCACAGGTACTTACCAGGGGTTGGCTCGTATCACAGTAAAACGAATCTCGAGGCAGTAAGGAATTATGAGCAACTGTGCGCATCGATGAACACAATCACCGAGCGAAGCCGCACCAGAGCTCAGAGTATAAATCGGAACTCGAAACGTCTGTCGCTCAATAATAATAAATTAACCCGAAGACGTTCGTCACTCTTGTCTGTCGTCTCGCTTGCAAAAACTCGCCGACACTCTTCGGCTTTCACTTGTGTCTCGCTCGACCAGGTTAAAGATCTCACTGCCCTTCCCCTCCCAATATATTTGTACGAAATATACAACTATAGGCAGTACATGATTCCTCCACCACCCCCACCACAAGTATCACGTAGAACGACGAGACGGTTATCGTGGGTTGGCGGGCGGCATAAGTCGATTTCGCTGGTGACGATGGTAACATCGTGGTGGAGGCCGAAGGGGGGGATGGAGATTTCGGGGCCGTACGATATGAGGCATACTACACATATTGGAGTAGATACAAAGACGGGGAAGATGCAAGTTTTTGGACAAGAGGTTCGGTTTGCCGTATTGGAAAGAGTGTGATAGGATGCTAACTATTCGATTACAGTCACCGGAAACAATTGTGGTCAAGAATATTGGGTGGATGGCTTGAGTTTTCTATATGTACAGATAATATCTAATCCGCAGGCGGAGTACGATGGGTTTGGTTTTGTGTTGGTTGTTTGAATTGACGGAGCTATCCCTCTTGCTCCCTCCTCCCAGTTGCTCCCTAAGTTTCCTTGTCACCTAGTGTTTTTTCTCTTGCTTTCCTAAACCGGTTCTGATATCTGTAGCCTTCAATTCTAACTGTTCATTACCACTCATTCGTGTCCCCCCCCCCTGCGATAGTGCAATTCTGGGGCATCATCATCATACAGCGACATCTTCCAATCAGCGTCCCATTCCTCCTCCCGTGTTCCTGAAAAAACCGAATATCCAGCAAGCCAACTCATCCTGTATCTAGCTCCCTCCACCCCGCCGAAGTCGTTACGAATACCTACATATATCCCAATTCCTGGGACTTTAGCGTGAGGCTTTTTTCCTCGTTGTATCTACACGTGATCGGCTACAATGCAAGTTTTGAAGGAATGGGAAGGTACGAGCTGGCGATATAGTAGGTACCAGCCTTCGGCTTTATGATAGAGTACTCTGCAGGTTCAGGGCCAGGGCAAGCGAAAAAAAACCGACTACGATTCTCCGCGTGCGCGGTGTTAGCGTCGAGCTGGTTTAGTGAAGAGCAGGCATCAGGTTTGGGGATGGGTTAGGGATCGTGGGCTGCAGGTGTGGTGGGGAAGCTTGGAAGGTGCTAGGTTGTTGCGAAGACTATGGCTTGTTGGAATGATATCACCATGGTGGTGGACGGAGGAAGGAAGTGGGATCTGAGCAGGAGGGTTGGGGATCTCTAGGTGCGTTTGGATTGCGTGATGTGATCATATCTTGGCCGTGATGTACAGCCTAAGTCAAAATCTCCCGATTGACAGGCACCTGATAGATCTTGCACAAAGTTAAGATCTGGTGATGCACGGAGATTCTTCAGCGAAGGTGCTAATTGGGTGAGATGCTTGAACACCAACAGGCGGATCTGCTACAATTGCGACTTGTGGAGGTAAAAGTGGTTCACAAGACATGTAGTGCATATAAATTTCACTTTGGAAATTTGGGGAAAATGGTATGGTGGTCTCAAAACACCGTCGAATGAGGTCAACGTCTGTACTTTACTTCAATTTCTATAGGCCAAAATATGCAGAGACAGGTCAAGTACGAATGCATATCAAAACCCCCAAATTCACCCAGTTGTTGGTGCGATCTGCCCGAACTAAACAATCACCTGCTGTTGCTGCAAGCGGGTTTGAAACCTGGACGTCGACAAAGATTCACACGGGATCTAAGAGTCCGATCCTTGATGAAAAGCAAACAAACTCTTTAAAGCTTCATCATCACTTCACTCTAGAACTATAATCCAACGGAACTACTGGTATTTGTTTCACATCCCGTTGCGTCATTGTGTTATAGGCGGTTAATGTCCCGCTGGACGTGGACGCCACCAAACGACATCCGGGGGTTTCAGATCGCCTGCATGTTGGATCCACCGGCTGGCGCTTCTATCATTCCAAGCGCCGCCTGCCCGTGGTTCCAGGTTGCTTTTTCCTGTGGTGATGGTCAAGGTTGGGAAAAGGAGGTGCAGACGCTCTACACGCTTGTGGGCCAACGGGAGACCTTTCTATGGCCCAGGATTGATGGTGCAGGTAATGTCATGACAGAAATGCGAAATCGGTTGGGAACTCACTACCGTTATTCTGTTGGTGATGAATTGGATGGGTTCAGGAGTAGGAAATAGAGGATGAATACGCTGAGAATGCAGTACTTGAAATGTGGGCTTTAATGGTTATATGTGGTCAATTAAATGCATTTTCTCAGTACGAAGTCTTGTGACTCATGAGACTCGCCTGTGGCGATAAGCTCAAGACCGTCTCAATTGAAGCACTGTTTGTGGACGGGATCCAAAATGGCTGGAAGGAATCATGGCGCATTTTCCGCCAGTTATACTACACGCTAAATTCCGGGACTACCAGGTCGGAGAAAACATATTCCACCCCACACGGGAATCTAACATGTTGTTCCAAGGGTAATGGTGGCAGGGTTGGATGAGGCCGCTACAAGTTTCGTTTGTAGTGTTCTCGTTAAGATCCTGGGACGTACCACAGAACATGGACGGAAATCCCGTCCCGTGTATCACTAAACGCGGTTGACAAGCCCTGCCCAATAATTCTCACAGAGTATCTAAATTGCGCCTTGCAATCGGGACCATGATGCTCGTATCTTCACGCAGATATGGCGGCAGACTTAGCAGGGTACACGTGTTTACAGGCATGACTCCTACTGTGTTTCATGGCATTATTCGTGCTGTATTTGTCGATGAGTTTAGCGGGCTGGACCACGAGACTCCAGGTGAGATGTTCATTACAAAGGGAGAAGGAAGAATATCAAGTGGTTTAAAGTCAATATGAGCATCGAGAAACCGCGTCAAGAGCGTAATTCCTAATGTGTTTCATGGCATTATTCATGCTGTATTTCCTGATGAGTGTAACGGACCCCCAGTCTCCAAGGGAAATGTTCATTACAAGGGGAGAAGGAAAAACATTAAGCAGTTTAAAATCAATATGAGCACCCAGAAAACCACGTCAAAAGTAATATGAATAAGTGGCGATATCGGAGAGTTGGATGAACACATTCGAAGATCCGGAGTCTGGCGTTTTTGTAAGCTTTGAAAGTCCATGAGGCACGCGTAGAATGCAGTCTTCTACTACCTAGGGTTAATTGTGCTAGACTGAAAGCAATAGTTGAAGGTGTGCTAGAATGGTCGGTGGAGTTGCATATTTAGGTTGTCAGACTGTCGTGAGATTGGGCTGAATGGTATAAATAGTTGGGTGCATATACATACGGACTTTTCCATATGCATACGGACTTCTATATATAAGGGTCACCTAAGCTTAGATAGATGGATACAAGATCAAGTCACTTCATGGACACCACCGATGGGTTTTACACTACTCCAGGGACTACTTATTACCGTATTTTTGAGTAGATTTGCCGGTTTGACCCCCCCTAAATATGCACAATGTGGGCTAAGCTTACACGGTCTACGAATGTCCGCTTGAACGCCCGTTTCTGAAGCAGTGATGGGTATTAATCCAGTGACGGATGATGCACTGACTGTGAAAGAGGTCGCTAGAGATGACATTGCTCCAAAAAGGGACGAAACTCGCACTCAGTTGTAAAATACAAATATCGTGTAAGGAAACCTCGAGAGCAGCGTTATATTGAGATATCTACGAGAAAAACATGGTATAAGGTCGGAGGTTTCGCTTGCAAAGACCGCGAGTGACATCGTGTGTGTGGGTTTACCAGACAATATACCAACATGAACAGCCTCGCTAGCTCAATCGGTAGAGCGTGAGACTCTTAATCTCAAGGTTGCGGGTTCGACCCCCGCGTGGGGCTGGCATGCTCTTTTGCGTCACCGCCGGTCGCTTTTTCTGGGGAGTTGGATGTTGGTTGGCAGTTGGTCCGAGCGTTCGGCTAGACCGGCGAGCTTTTCAGCTAAGGTATTTTGGACATTTTTTGTCATAAACTTTCTGAGGCTCCTCACAGGTTGGCAGTTCTTCTCTTCCACTTCACCATTCACTTAGAACATTACCAAAAAAACAGCCCAATTTGTCAACCACTAACATGCCCTCTCTGTTCCTAAAATGCAATATACAGATTCCAATCGACTGCTCAAATCCCCTCCTCATCCAACTGCCCAAAACTATTCTCCAAAGCCCCTGTATTCTCACCCCCATGGGTCGTAGTCTTCTTATACATCTTCTGCTCCGCTAGCCTCCCTGGGTCGTCCTCGCCGCCGATATTGGTAGTTGCATTTGTATCCTTACTAATCTTACTCCAATCCACATCCTCCGCCGACTCGCCGACCTTCCCCTCACTCGGCGCGCCCATGCCCGAGAACGCTTTTGGATTGGTACCAGTATTCAACGGTGCCTCTCCTCCGCCGCCGCCCCGATGTTTCGATCCAGTGCTGTCCGGGGGTTGTGATGACTGAGAGCCAGCGGTATGTGAAGAACCCCTTGCACTCTCCTTTTCAAGCCCTCTCTGTCTGCTAACGCTCCCGACCTGCCCGGCCTTGCTCTTCACCTGAGCATCGGGCTTTCCCAGCGCGGCCTCGGGTTTCTTGCCTTCGTATCGGGAGACTTTGGAGCCGCCCTCGGGATCTGCGGTGAATGTTCCGGAGGCGCCGGTGGCGCCTGAGATACCGGCTGCGTTTGGGCCTGAGGCGAAGGAGCCACCGGACCGGAGGGATTCTGCGGCCAAGGAGTCTTTGGCGATGGGACCCGCGTTTTCGGGCTTGATGTCCGTGGGGGAGGTGGAGCTTACTTTGGTGCCTTTGGTTGGGTTTGGCTGGGGGTGTTAGAGGTATGGATGAGTGGGAGTATGGGAGGCTGACTTTCTGATACGTTGACATGTTTCTGTTTTTGTTGTCAATTGAGGTCTAGGATAAGTGTGATTATTTGTGAAGCAGAGTGGAGTAATTGTTGTAGATGAATAGAAAACCCCGACAAAAGCCGAGGGATATCAATTTTTATATGACATTGTCGCTCGAGGTCAGAATGATGTCAGTGGCATGCATGCTTTCAGGTCTCCGGTGTGTGGTGGCGGTTGCGGCGATCGTCACTCGCAATGCAAAGATCACCACTACTGCATTACGTCTTGTGATGATTATGAGATGAGCCGTATTGTACTCCGCGGCTCGAGACGGCTCTTAGTAAATAAGGAGACGTCATAAAAACAAAGTTACCGGGCTGAGCACAGCGACGATGTTTTCATCCCCGGGCATCAACGAAGACGCCTTTCCTCTACAACTAACCAAGTCAACTTAGACATGACAAACTCATAATATCGGGTGACTTCTATGGTAGCATTATTAGATGCTGTGGGCCCCGGCGAATCTAAGTAAGAATTCTCGAATGTGAAATTTTTTTTTTTTTTTGTTTTAATCATACTGCATTCACTCTATCTAGAGTATTGCAGTGCCCACTTACCTACCCCCTCCAGATGGCCGGCTAGGCAGGGGATATCGATCCCCTTCCCGTGCCCTTCTTCCCCTATGTGGATTTTAGATTTGCTGGGGGCCTAGGCGCGGTCTCTAGTCAGTTGAAAACAATGATCTTGGAGTGCCATATAATTTCAAGTATTGTGTGGCGGCTTGCAGCATCTTGTGAGACGTCTCAAGCTTAAAAAAAGGGTAATCTCGAGCCATCCGCAGGACACCTCGAGACGTCTTCTGATCACCACTAAGGTTTACGTCTAACTTGGAGATTAGTTCACGTAGCAAAACTTGCGGAAATATGGTTTGACCCTAACGCGTCTGTGTAATTGTAGTGGCACAAAAACTATAACAGCTCAGGAACACAGCCAGTATGTCGCTCAACCCATCTCGTTGGAATAAATGACAGCTCACGCGAGTTGAAGATATCCGAAGAAACCAGGCCAGGGTTTGCTGCTGCATCAGGCTGCCGTCGGGAAGGCACCATCAATACATGTTTTTTCCCCTTCTTGCGAACGTAGAGAGTTACATATTTGTGCGGCCTGTAGCACAACGAGTGATATTTAGAGCATGCAGTGTAATGGATAGTACCAAGAAAGGCGGCACAATCACAAAGAGGAAGCGAAGTAATGCTCATTATGGGAGGTATATTAACTCCTAGTCCAAAACATAGCAAGTAGCTGAGTCTACTTCAGCTCATTAAATACCTTTTCACTATCAGTCTCGTTCCCCCACCTACAGCACACATTAGCATCATCATCACCATCCGCATCCAACCAAGAGTCAGAAAAACTCACCTAACCCAAAGATCATCCACAAACAGCTCCCAATCTATACCCTCCGAAAGCTCCGCCCAAATCTTCACCTCCGTCAACCGATCCCACTTCTCACCCGTCACCGTGAACGGCTCAAAATACCACGGCTCCTTCATCGACGGGGAGAACGTCACAGAAAACGCATAATCCTCATCACCCTTTGCAGTGATGTAAACATCCACGCCCCTGACCGCCGGGGGAAGCTCCATCGGCTGTATATAGAACCCGAAGAGATCAAACGTCTTTCCCTTCTCGGGATGGGAGATTGTGGGTACAGAGTCGGTAAGAGACTTTGTGTCGGGGTTGTAGCGCGAGGCGATGAGTGCGTTTGGCGGGGAAACGTCGGCGTCGAGATTGGTCGGCGGAACTAGGGAGAGTTCGTGACCGCGTGTGATGTTGAAGATGGACCATTGCGAGGAGAATTGCAGTGGGGTGGACGGGGGAGGGCCGAGTGCAGTTTTGTCGGAGGTTGAGAGGGAGTCGAACTAGAAACGAGTGTTAACAGATGTTACAAAGAAATAAGGGTGGGGGTGGTGGAGTACGTTTAGGCAAGAAATCTTTCCTGGGCGAATGCCCTTGTCGACACAGCGCTTAAATCCATAACGGCCGCCATTACCGTAGGGTTGGTTTCGTGGGACGAGGAGGTTGTAGGGACCATGAATTGAGGCTGATACTACGAGAGGTATGAAGAGGGCCGCTGAGAGAAGGGAAGCGAAGTGCATTGTTACAATTCGTTTAGTATCGAGAAGTAGGAGAGGTGGTATGAGAGAAGTAGAGAAAGCACTTAAGAGCAGTTCGTGGCAGATATACGGAAGCCGAAAATATAGTGCTACATATTATACAACCCCGGGTCGATCCCCTGCGGATGGGTAGTTGCTGCGGACGGGTAGTTGCTGCCAGAACCTGCGGTGTTAGTGTTGCAAAGGGGAGACACTCCGTACCACACCTTGTGCGGAGGAATCGCGGACAACTAATCCAACCCCGCAATTCAGCTCAATTCATGCTGCGTAACCGCGGAAAAAGGGTTCAAAAATATACTTCGCGCATCGCTCAATACCATGCATCAACCCGTATCGAGACAGAATGCCGCTGCATGTTTCACCACTCAGCTCATGATCAATTAGAAGTACGTGAATACAGGCAGGCTGGAGGAGTCTAACTTATATGCATGCAGACTTTTAGTTTTTGTACGGTAAGATGAATTGACGGCTGAAGTGACGCATCCTACCAACCACAATAGACTAGTAGTTTGCCGCTTTAAGCCATGCCTGTATCGTGCGCGAGTGACCCCATATGTGTGACTCTAAATACTAGCGCTCCGCTAGAGGGGTATATTTGGATTGAAATCAATCGTTCGAGTCTCTTTGTACCTTCTTTTTGGTGGACTGGGTATAGCTAACGTCGAACTTTGGTCGCCAAATTACGAACACTGCTTTCAACAGTATTGGTTGTTCGGGGAAGACGTCTGTGGGGTTGATCGAGTCCATGTGCTATGACCAGTAGTGGTTCTTGTACTGTATGCATACTGAGCAGCTATATATCTCAGAAGCGGTGGATTCCGGGCCTCCCGAAGCTGCGCTTGTTGTCAGCATTACAAGAGAAATCTTTTCTCCCGCTTTTGAGAGCATTTCACAGCTACCATAAGTATAACTCTTTACCGATGCACCGTATCCTCTATTCGTCATTATTGGCCAATAAACAAGAAGGAAACAGCGGCAGGTCAATTGCCACAACACATGGGTCAGCAGAGTCAGTTGTGACAAGGAAGTACGGCACGGGGAATTCCCGAGCAATTCTTAAAGGAATGTGCTGATAGGTTAGGTCCAAGTTGGCGTGTGGGATTTGGGCTGAGGGATCTGCGTTTGGCAGGAATCAATCCATGATTGGCTGGGATTCCATAACATTGTTGAGTAAACAAAATCTTACTTGCTTATCCCCTAAGCCTTTTCTAAATATTGTGGCCGTCATGTTCTTGAGTTTCAGCATGGCCAACCCTGACCCTCATTTTTCAACTTCTTCACAATCACCTATCTACTCGTCTATGCCATCCACGCACTAGTACACTAGTAGTGCCAAGTTGAGTCTTGCTCGGACCTCAGGCATTGTTGGCTGGCTGAGGGGGCACTAGATGACAAAAGAAACAAAAAACAGCTTCATCAACGGCAAATTGCTATTTGCCTGCTGTTTAACTCCCCTAGGACTCGAATTCAATTCTAGAATAGTTAGAGTATCTGATCTCTCCTTCCTAACATCCATAAAGTCACCCTGCTCTCTCAGTACTGCCTTTTTGTACTTCTCACTAGCACTACGGCGCCGGTAATTTGGGGTATTGTAGCAAAAAGGGTCCCAGCGAGTATGTTTTCCTACAAGAAAACGGGTGAGACTGTGATCATGGTGTTTATAGTACTATACTCTGCCAGTTGGTGAAAGAAGTTCCATATTGGCGACCCTGCCTACCCGTGTTGCAATGTATGCATTCCTTATATTACAATTGCAACATTTCACTCCAGCTCCAAATATCCACTTTACTTGTCGCGTACTCGGCCAGAGGAAATATTAACTTAGTTCGGGGCGAGGAACACGATCTTGATATGAAGGGCCCAACGTGAAGTACCCTAAACAGTCCTACCCAACAATCAAAAGCCACCCTACTGCCTACCGTATAACTCAAATTTATCTATCACCTTTTAACACTACCGACTTCCAGATGCCACAATGGCACAGTGAATACGAAACATTCCGTACGAGTGACCTCGTATGATTCAACGCACCATAAGCAACAATCCGACTTACGGACCTCCGAATACAAGCCAGCGATCAGTATTATTGCGCTCGAGACTACTCTATTCACTCTCACCCAAGCAAGATCCGTTGCTGCCGTGAGAGTATGTTTGATGGTTGTGGTTGATGCAGAGTCAATAGCGCAGCGCGCATCATTCTCACTTGCTATTGAAGCTGGAACCGCATTCACATCTTCGCAGCCTGAACGCACACACATATAATACCATACCATACCATTTCCCTCTCTTCTCTTCTCCTCAGACAACCAGCATTTTTCTCGATCGATATCATCATCCGGTCGAACCACCTTCCTCCCCCGTCTACAGACATCTACAACCATAACCACAACCACAATCTCAGCCAATTCTACGTAAGTCCTAGCCCAGTCTAATCTCCTCCCCACCTTAACAACTTCCAGAATGGCCAAACCCACCAAGACCATCCACCCACCCAAGGCATCATTCCACAAGATGGCGACCCGATCCCGTGCCCGTAAGACCGCAGCTCCCAAGGGGTTCCCAAAAGAACCCGGGAGCATCTTAGGTCAGGCGTCAAGTTTTCGACGCGATATGCGCTTTCGGCCCGAGACGTCTATCAGCTGGCTTTGGGACTTCCTCCAGCTAGAGAGGAACTTCGTTGTGCATTTCTGCGGTCTCAAGCCATGGAGCGGGTAGACTCGCAGAGGGGATATCGTTCAGAGCTGGTGCCCTGGCTGACGGTGGATGGGAGTCGTTACGAGGATCTGAGACTCCAGAATCTAAGAATCGGAATTTTTACTACTCAGTATCGCAAGTTAAGCTACCACTGCCATAGATAGTCCTCATTCGGCAATCCTAGCTATTTATAGTCGTTGTTTTGGTTTAGGGCCCAACTGACAACGTTTGACGGGGACGCCAACAACCCAAGCCAACAACCCGCCAACGCGCTCCCAGCACTCACCAGTCTGTAGATCAGACAAACGGAACAGCTGATCAAAGCAGGGATCCCAGAGCGGGGAAGCTGCCTCAGTGGCGGCAGCGCGTGAGCTACTTAACTAGTGCGAAACGACTATTGGGAGATCTTCCGAATAGCCGAAGATGCTGCCGCTACGTATTCCACACTGACGTGGTCTGAGTATTATAAATGGCGGGGTGGAGATTCCGATTGGAATCGTGTAATTTTTGATGTTGTGTAAGAACAATTTGTCCCTTCCCTTATCGTACTCCGAGGACGAGGATCTTGACGACCCCCTATGGTTCTTCTCGGAGGGATCTTTGAGAAGATCTGGGGGACGATGGGTGTCCCGCCGGAAGGGTAGAGGTCGCTATCAAGGTCCCAAGAAGATTTGGATGGCTGTAATGGCCGGAGATGCTCAAGACGGTAGGGGCGGAAGAAGGTGAAAATAAGGAGTATAGTGAGGAGGGTGGAGAGAACAAGGACAAGGAGGAGAGGAAGAGGGCGAAGAAGTAGTTCTTTTTTTTGCCCGGTTGGGCTTGGGGGGAATCAGTGCAGCTATTTATTCCAAGTTTTTGCTCTCCTTTGCTCGTGAATATTCCATAGTGTTGGACGAAAAAACTCGATTCTCTCCTGGCTAGCATTCTTATACTGTATATATCCGTCCCAGGTGCTTGTTGTGCTGTCCAATTGCCGGGTGCTGCGGGTACTGGGGGAGCAAGAAGACTTTATAGAAGTTAAGGGGAAGAGAGCAGATACTTTATCTACTCTAGAATCGAAACCGAGTCCTGGGGAAGTTGAGTAGTAGCCGAATAGCAATCTACTGTTAATCCATAAACTTATCCTGTTGTCTTCCTCTTTATATTCCTCACCTCCTAACCCAATCCCCTACCGCCTTTTGAAATGCATTAAGTCGTAGAAGATCAACCTAGAGATATCCCACTCGATAATATTGTTGTAATTTGGTATGCTCTCATTATCATTATCTAATAAATTCATGAATACTGTTTCATAATGTTGGAAATGCCTCATCGTAGTCGTGCGCATCGATGGTCGAAGATGTAACAAGCGAATCTGAATGCAGCGAAGTCGTCACGAAAAACAAAAAAGGGAAGAACCATATCCTCGGGCTGATTGGGACACATTAGCACTATGACGCGAAGCAAGCCAAGGCCAGAATGCATGACGTGCATGACGGACTCGTGACCAATCCGCCCGCTAGTCACCACCCTTTAGCACGGGCCGATCTGAGTCGAAACCAGTCTTGAATGTCATCAAATCGTTCATTCATCCAGCCATTAATGTCATAGTTAGTGTACACAAGGGGAGGGCACAAATATCTCCCTTTGCCGTCAACTCATCTACCACTTCGGGCGATGCCCATGGATGTGCCAAATCACCATGTTCGAGATTTCCACGCCTACTCCTTCTCCTGCAAAGGTTTCCCCGACTTTGCGCGCCCCCGGCCCTTGGCCCACTTCCTCCGATCCGCAGCCTTAAGTACGGCGTTATACTTCTTAGCACTCCCGTCGGATAGCAATGCGTGTTGCACGACAGCAGAATATATAGACCCTTCTAAGAAATCCCCTCCAACTCCCCGGTACCACAGCTTCAATATTCTTTCCACCTCGTTGAGCTTGTCGGGCTCTGGTATTAGCGACAGGATGTTGGGTGATAATGAGAGCTTTGTGAGGACTGCGTCGAGACAGCGCCGGCGATGCCTGAGAAAACGGTTAGTGTGGGAGTCGATGGGGTTGTGGATAAAACGTACTCTTTCGCAGTGACTTTTGGAGGAGACTGCTGGGTTTTGCTGGAGTCGGTAGGGGGGGTGAGAGATGGTGGAGGTGGAGGAGGTGGCGGCGGCGGTGGTGGGTGTAAATGATCAGAAACTACTGCGGGACCTACATCACCCATAGTTTCATCATGCCGATCTTCTGTCTCCGCAAGATCCATCTCCATATCCTCTTGACCCAAGTCTTCAACCACCAGATTTCTACCCCCGGTAACCTCCGGGGATCTTTGCGCCTTACTTCTCAGCGCTGTACTTCTCTGCATCTCAGTAACCATTGACTCTCCTTTCTCCCCCCTCCTCCTCTGCTCCACTACCTCCAACAACAGCATAAACCTCTCTGGATACCTCGCCGCATGAGAGACAACAACCGAGTATACGTCCCTAGGCACGCCGCCGGAATCATCGGGCTCAACGATTGTCCGCCTATACCATGACGCCAATATTTCCCCCAGCAAAACTCTGCTCTCGTAGGTAGGGTCGGCAAGGAGTGCCATAGCGGCAGGGGAAACCTCAAGGTTGGCGATAATGAGGTCCAATCGTAGACGGTTGATTCTATTTCTGTTAACAAGAGTGCTCGGGGGGAAGAACGGTGATGGTGGGGGTGCTAACATCTTGCTGGAGGTAGGCTGAAGGCGCCTAGGCAGCAGCCGTGATGCGTCGGGCTCGGGAGTCGCTTTTCGCTTTAGAGGCATCGCATCAAGAGAGATGTGATTCGCTTGTGATGGAGGTATGTTTGCGAGAAATCAGAGGCGAAATATAAGTATCGAGGTTGTTCGTGGTTCAAGGGTATGAGTGATGCTGGAGGAACAAAGGAGCGCGTATCAGCAGGGGGATCCGCGCGTTTGTGAGACAATAATGACAGGGGTTACACAGACAACGTCATTTAGATGTGGAGATATCAAAGCAATGGTTCTTGCACTGATGGGTGAATGGCCGATATGGAGGAGTTCGCAAAGAGATGCAGTGGACTTGGTAGAAGCTCTGATGTCGTTCTTGAAATGTGGGGTGGGTGAAAGAGCAGCATTTGGTCAAAGCTTCCCGTGACAGGGCTTATTCAATGGTCCAATTTACAATATAAATAACCTGTAGCTTTCACGAAACAACATGGCCCGAGTTGCTCACAAATATCGCTAGTCTGCGGATACGGCGGCATGGCAGACTAGAATACTTACTTAACCTATACCACCAGTCCTAACTCGCTTGAATTAAATTGGGTTTAACCATAAAGCACAAGCTTTTCTCACACCTTTAACTTTACCTGCTCTAGCCTAGTTTTCGCCTAAGGTCGGCTATTTTCGTTGCTCGCTCCTCAAGCCCAGTAACAAAAGCCAAAGATTTGCGCCAGCTTTAGTATGAGATAGCTACGCTGTAAACCAGCCGTCAGCCGACTTCAGCTCATTTTGAGGATCGAGCATGCGAGCGACGAAAAATTCTGGGAACGAGAGCAGAGCCATCCTGAAAAATTCACAAACTCTGAAATAATCTTCGCAGACCTGGGTTCCTCTCATCAAGGTCGATTGGACAAGGTCCATTTCAGCACATTTTCCCTCCAACAGAAACTTGGGCTTACCAAAGCCACGTGCACCTTACATGTCAATATCTGCCGGGAACAATTGGGTGCCAGGTCTGGACCTGAGGTAAATACTGGGCTGCTGCAGAGTCTACCCACCTCCACTATCTGCTGGGATATTGACATCCTCAGATCCGGATTGGGAGTCCTAGCATCACGGAGCATCACCCAGCCGATCCTCACTTCTGCCCTTACGTCGAGCGTGCCCTTACATCACGATGCGTGACCTCAGGCTCCGGTTTCAATTCTCACATGCTCAATCACTTCACTCCATCAGATTTGCAACTGTGATGAATGCTCATAAAACATTCTTTTCCAATTTCATCACACACATCCCCTTCTCTAAGTATTCCTCAAAAACATACACTGGTTCATAAAAGTACACAGAAGTGAAGATAAACCAAAAGCGACAGTTACGGTTGCTGACTCCATAAGAACGAAAAAAAGACAACAAAAAACCCGCAAGCCATGCTGAAGAAGAAACAACAAAGAGGGGGTATTCGTAATCAATCATATCGTCAATTACACATTCAAACCAATCAAAGTAAGGGAGAGAAAAAACACACAAACACACAAACAATGCAGACCTGAAGAAGAGGAAGAAGCTCCCAGGGTCGACCCAGGAATTAAGAAGTAGATGGCAAAGAAACGTGGTGAGAAAAAGGATGAGGCGTGGGTGAAATCTAATCTTCCTCCCTGATGATGCCCTCGTCGTCTTTTTCATCTTCGCTACCTCTACCTTGGTCATCTTCGTCATCTTCGCCATCTTCAGCTTCTTCGTCCTCATCTTCAAATTCAACTTCCTCATCTTCAATTTCAACTTCCTCATCTTCGTCCTCGGTGTCATCTCGTCGGATAATGTTGGAATTGTTCGCCTCAGCAGTATTCAACACTTCCTCCCAGATGGTCTCCAGATCCAGATCGCCCCTTTTCTCGCCTCCACAGACGCTCCACCTCTTCCTCTTATCACCAGCGCCCCACCTCGAACCTCCACGTTCAAAATCCATGCTCCGTCTCCTCCGACTAAGGGCGCTATCTTCTTCATCTTCATTCTCCAGTCTTGCCGCTTTTCGCACCATCGCTTCCTTTAGCTCCGCTTCCACCGCCTCTTGCTCTGCATCGGGTGTGTCCGGTATTGTCTCAAGACTAGATATCGAGGGCGATCGCGACCGAAGGGATGTGGGTGTACTTGGCGAAGATGATGATGCTGATGAGCCAGGGTACATAGGTTCATTCACTAGGTATGACGGTGGACTTGCAGCCCTTGGCGAGAACGAGGAGCCCGGGTGGTATCCGCTCCTTATACTTGCCGGAGATAATGAGCTAGCGTAGATACGAGTAGGCGATGCGCTTCGCGGAATTCCGCTCAGGTTGTGGATTGCGGGGGGTGTTGTAGGTGTTGGTGGGGTCATCATCAGCGACGGCGATTGCTCGCCCTCAGGTATTACTAGTGGTAAGCTCGACGATCGAAGGAGCGGGGGAGCGTATTCTCGTGAGCGACGTCGTAAGTTTGATGTTGGTGATGGCGGAGCGAGAGAGGGAATCGAGGTTGGTGGTAGCGACATAGCGGCTGACGCAGATTTTGATCGACCGTGACCGTGGGTTGTGAGGAGGAAACGTTTTCTTAGAGGCGATAATGCAGGGGATAGTTTGATTGGAGATTTGGGTGACTTCAAGGAAGCAGGGAAATCCGACGATGACCGTATGGGGAGTGATGTATCTACCGGCGGCAACGGCCTCGCCTCGGGGATTGGCGGAGGAGGTGTTGAGAAGAAAGTCGAATGAGGCATCTCTGCGCGAAAGTTGGTGGGGTGCGTCGGTGGGGGAAGTGATGAAAGTTGGTTGCACCAATCTGCAGCGGCACACAATAACGCGAGGATGATCGATCTCGATGTTTCCTGGAACGAGATGCAAAGGAGAACCCGAAGCCTATGCAAGGCAGTATTCCGAACCTCTCACAGGTAAGCTCCTCTTCTGTTTCTCTCTACCTCTCAAAAGAGAGTGGTTGTTGTTCGGTATATAGTGCAGTTCCTGCGTTGCTGGTTGGGGTCGATGCACTATGTCGTCGCTGAGAGCTTATATATTTTCCACAGGGCTTTCCGAAATGACGCCAGAATAGCCGGATTCTGATCCTTTCTCAGGCTTTAAGCTTCTGGTCGAATGGGGGCCGAAGTCGGCGAGACAGGTGAAGAGGTAATAGCTAAATCCTCTCTCTTGGGCGGCTCGAAAAGGGGACTCCAACTGTTGGGAATTGGTTGAAATTGCGAAAATGTATTCAATCCACAATATAGCACAGTACGGTACGAGCACCACGAAACGCACGAACACTAGAGTTAAAAAACGGTGGTGGGTGCTTGCTGGTGAATGTCGAGGTAGCCGAAGGCGTTGGTGCAGCGTAGAAAAGCTTTTCTCGTTCCAGTCCAGATTCCAGATTCCAGTTCTTTATGTCTTCCCACTCCTTTTTCCCCTTTCGTATCGTGACCACTGACTGTAAGTGGTGACTGTCACTGGTGGTCAGTTGGTTGGTTGGGCTGTTGGTGGCGGTGTCAGTTCAAAGATCCTCCTGTCCACGAGGAATCGAATCCAAAGGAAGGGAAAGCAAGGGGTGCGAGAAGGTTCAGGGTCTTTTAGATCCCATACGCCCGCACCGCGCACCGCCCCTACGCTAAAATTATTACCCATCACCCACCCACCCAGGCTCTCGGATAGCCACGAGGAAAGAACTGACAAACTCCCAGTCGTCTCCCTACACCACTTCTTTGGTCCATGACTTGCTGACCCTGAAGGCGAATATATTTCCCGATCATTTGTGCAACCGCCCAAACGACTCATCGCGTATATTAAGTGCCTCCGTACATCACAAACCTCCGGTATCTGCGGACCAACAACCGCCCGCCGTCTTCAGATCGTAGGACAAACGGGCGGCAGCTGTACCCCAGCCTGCTCGTACATGTGCTACACCGAGTACACCAGTACCTACATGCGCTGAGTACAGAGAACCAGAAAGAGGAAGAACAAGCTATCTGACACTCTCGTCTCCTCATCTTCGTTCACTCAACTGCCATATTGTCTACGTCAGATCTTACGGCATCTGTCATTCAGCCTATCTCATCAAGTTGATTTTTGGCGGCAGAAATTGGCTGTCTTTTCCGCTTCAGCTGAAACACCATCCCATACCCCACTCCCGAAAAACAGTTTTCTTCCTTCCCCCACAACGTGATTTCGTCGGGAATCATAATGGCTCTCCCCTCCAAAACACATGATCCCCGCTATCTCCTCTTTTGCAGGGCGTTTTGTTTTTTTCTTTTCCTAACAAGTTGATGCGGGGGTCAACAGGTCCCTCACCTCACCGCCCGGCAGTTCAGCAGACCCTGCATATTTTCTCGGGTTCCCGGAATTGGCACGAGATGAAAGGGATGAGCAGAAGCGGGGATGTGGTGATGGATAAGATTAGATCGCCGTCCACAACAACAATTGGTTTTTGTAAAGCACATAGCGACAAAAACGCTTCTCGTCTCCTTACTTGAGCCCTCCTGTATATTATGATACGTACCGTTTTGTATCATCCTTGCCTTCCGTTCGTTTCGAAACAGTCCTTCATGTTACGTCACTCGTCCTCACAGGTCGCTCAAAGGCAATCCGGGCGTTCCTGACAGTCATTGGCTGTTCCCGCGTCTCGCCTTTTGATTCGATATTCTGCATCGTGTTAGAGCTTGCCAGATGACAGGCTCCGTGGTTTCTAACAGTTGGAGTGCGTGTTCTTCTCACCGAGTCCGAAAATTCTTAACTCCACCACTTCCCTGCAGCAAACGGTTCATAGCACCACCAATACATTGCTATGTCAACATGTTTACTCACAGTATTTGCTACAGGCGCACCTCACCATTCTTCAGCAGTTCCCTATACCGGTCTCGTACGGAACTAAAGGTGGCGGTGATGGTTGATACCACTGAATCTATGCACTTATTCCAAAGCTTCGAGTTTCTTTCAGGTCCTATTTGGTCGCTGCTCCTTACAATATAAACCCGTAGCCTGTAATCTTGACTCTCTTAAACCGCGCAAGCTTGGTCTAATAAAACCCGGCAAAAATAGAAGACCGTGCCTATGGACGGAGAGGTTTCCAGTAGAATACAGTCAGCGTGGAATTATGGGTCCGAGCCATTCAGGTTCGACTAAACTCGGCGTTAACGCCTCAAGGCCGGATTTATACAGTACAAGTTTTTCGAATCCTGCGCAGGTAAAAAATGTGTAAACTAGCAGAATTTCGCAAGCTTGCTAGGCGAAAAGCGAAAAAAGTACGTCTGGCATACGAGAGCAATTACCAATCCTCTTGCTTGATATCCATTTAGTTCTATTCCCTTCGAAATACAATTCTGGAGTTTAGCATCTTTCGCAACGTTGGCCAATACTCCCGTCGAGTACCTCAATAACATTCGATCTGCCTTGGTGTTCGCTGATTTTCGCAGTGCTATCTATCGCATGTATACCAATGAGAACGATACTGATGGGCAGTGACTGCAGCTTTGTCAAAAAGCCCTCACTTTGACAGAAAAACAGTTGAAACACTTGCTATACCGTTCTCTCCCACCTCAACGCTTGCTCAATAGGATTATCGATATTGGGGTCATGGTACGCGGCCACCCCGATTTCACTTAGACACTCGATCGTGAGCAAAGCTTGATATGATCTATGGATTTACTGCCGGGGATGGAGGTCTGCGTGTGATTTTATTGCATCTTCATATACTCTAAACTGACAGGCCAGAGGTACTGTGTGTAGATGTAGATGCCGTGACTGCGGGCAGTCCATTCTGATTGTCCTGGCATTTGGAGCTATTTGCGGCCTCCATGGATGATGGCTTCAGCTTCAACTCATGCATATATCGTCGTTTACAAAATGAGCTAGAAATTAGAAATTTGTGGTGCTCGGTATAGTGACAACAGCATGTGCACTTTTGAAATGCCTTTTGTAGAAACAACCACCAAACGAAGCTTGATCGGTGGCCTGCATTGCCACTCCAAAGACCTGTGCCGAGTAAAATCGTAGATATAACCCGCATGTTGACCATAAGGTGACAATTCGTTACTGTTCCTGAACCGAACTGCAGATTAATTGTACGAGAACTGGTTGAATTCATGAAGTACTACTCGCACATTGTCTCTACGTGACGCAACATTTCCCAAATAACCCTGACCCGCTCACTTAAACTCAACAGGAACACCATGTTATTTGGATCTGAAAAGCCTAAAATTCTCTCTGAATTCTCTCTGACTGTATTTCTATATATTTGTCATATTTTGAAGTTGATTTTGTTATCCCTCGCTCCATCCTGCGCTGGGGGACAGATTTATTTACCCCATTCAAGAAGAGGTATTGTTCCTCGTAGTGAAATCCCAACTATCCGCAAACTGAAGTTACTGATTTTGGCGCGTGCTTCTGATTGGCTCTAGCGATTTCATGCAAGGATAATGACGTATGTGTGTGCCACCAACAGGTCCCTTCACTCGCCCTCCACATTCCCATATTTGGTTTCACCGGGCGAGATTAACTTCTAGTACCATCAGTAGCTTCAGTTCAGCGAATAGTTGGGGTACTCAGCACATTTTACCACTGTGAGGGAAAAGGTTTCGTTCAACAGTCCTGACGACATCCCAGAGTAAATTGCCCCCGAACAGCCGTTCGACAGCTTACCACTCGCGTTCGCGACTTCCATTCGCTTCGTGCCCAGCACTAATAATCACTGTAGAAGTCAGCACTACTTTTCATAAATGGCCAGAGAAAAATTCGGGTCGCCATAAGAAGAAGAAAAAACATGCTTCCAAGTCATCTTCTCTTCTTGGCCTATGGAAGCGCTTATCCGGTCCCCAGCTGTCTTAAGGTCAGCAGAGCTAGGAACTGGAGATCCTGATGTTTCCTACCACAGACGCTTGGTCTGGTCGCCCCCGCTTGAAGACATACTTGATATCCGCGCCTTCTGTATAGGGTGATTTGTCCCTCGTTACTTAATATTTAGTGATTTGAACTTCTTGACTTGAAGTGTACTCGAACGCGGTTGTTGATTGTTCGGCCGGTTGGGATCTGCTGGCAGTCATTCTTGAATGAGTATGAGTGTTAGGGCACTAAGTTTTCTTTTTATTGAAGTGAAAGGAGAAGTGAAGGTCTGGTCTGAAGAGTAGGAGCAACCTAAATATGAAGGTGACAAGCGCAAGCCTAAGGCCGTACCTAAACGCACGTGTACGTGCTCACCATGCCAATCCCACCACAGAAGGAGAAGGGTCGGAGAAAGCGTGCAAGGCTAGGTATGTGGCAGTATCAGAGTCGTAACCCCATTCAAAACCGTAACCTAAATAGTAGTTTATAAAACGGATTACAAGGATGGGCGTGGCGAGCGAGAAAGGGTTGCCGCCGGCTTTCTGGCGAGAGTGTTCGCAAGGGAGAACCAAAACGAGCAGGACTTGATCGTACCTTGGTGTCGCGGGGCTACCGGGAAATCCGATGTCGGGCCCGATGTCTACAACTGGCAATGAAAGGGTCAACGTAGTAGAATTATTAGCTATAATACCCACTCCGCAAAACTACGTGATGTGCATGTATGTGACCGCCTAGCTCTCTGATTACCAGTCGTCATCATCCGACTCGCTCAATTCCATTCGCTGTACATAATCGTCCTCCACAGCGTGCACCAGTGATCTCCACTCCTTATGATCACAGAGCCCCATGTCCATGTCCGGGTCCTCAGCACAGTCGCAACGTTCAGGGTTCCCCACCAGCGGCCCTACATTGGGGAAACTCCAATTCGGCTTCCAGTGACAAGCAACAAAATTGGTCAGTTCCCACAATCCTTCATCTGCAACAACTTCACCGTTAACCTGCAAGTTTGAGCTTCCTCTGAAAAAAATGTTCACTCCGCGGTTGTGGTAGACCAGGAGACGATAGAGCATGCACCCGACAGTGGGTTCTGCGTAGCGCCGCCAGGCAGTCTCTGGCGGTGACTGGTACTCCCACGGCAGTTGTCCTTCCCAGTACTCGCCAATCTGCCAGATGATATCGGGCACGGTGGTGCGAACTTGGGATGCGGTGGTGTAAATCCTACGGGTAGCCACAAAGCCATCTTCATGTTCATCGTAATCTAGGTAACTCGCATACGTTAACAAAGTTATAGAACGAACAACGGCAGTACTTATCATAACTCACCTCGACGCGCTCTCCAGCTGCTTTGCACTCTCAACCAGCGTCACGCTTTTCGGCACCTGATCATACCTGCAGTATTGCTAAATAACGGGTGATTCCAAACTAGTGTCTTGCACAGTGTGGATCGGTTGTCGCGCCACACATCGTACATCAGTCGACACTTTTGCGCAAGACGCGTCGCCGCGCGACACAGTCTAGCGAGCGGAAGACCTTACCGATGATCTCAGGTGGGAGGGTAATGATAGATTCCAACGGAAGGCAGCAGAATTCGGGGGTAGGCTATCTGGGGAGAGGCACTCTTAACTGGTGACGACTCCACTGGTTACCCGGCGACGACTCCCATCCGTTGGGGAGAAGGTTGGTGCGGAGATGGTTGATCCCCCGCGTCCGTATCCCTTCTTTACCAACCAATCTTCTATGCTCGGTACAATATCCTTATTCAATTTTGCGCGATGCATTGCAAAATATAACCCCGGTAAGCCCGCCCATTCTTTGAATTGATTTGCCGGAGCTGCTGGCAGCATTATTGACTAGTTAGTGCCCTGCCAGCGCGCCAGAGGTCCAATTCTCGACGATGGATCTATACCATGTTGGCGGTTGTCCCCCGCAAAGCCCTCTTCTCATGCCTCATCTCCCAGAATGCCAGCAACGTAGTAACAGACAACTACCTCTTCTCAACCTTCATGGCCTTGCAAACATTAGGGGTATTCAATCTTAGAAATATGTGCCATTAAATGCCGGAAAATATAGTCCATCAAATCTCTCGGAGTCTCAAAGGTTTCTTGGGCACACGGCCGGAGTGATCCCAAGTATATAACGTGAAATCCGTCATAATCGAATTGAGGTGGTCCAGATCTTTTTACACCTGACCTCGGGATTGGGGTAGATCCCTACAGCTTTTGGAAGAGAGTGAAAGGACCCCATAGGTAGTTAAACCCCATGCCAGTAGTTGTTATGAAGGCTCGGTTGTGACCATCGGCGCTGTTGCCAGGTGGAACCTCTGGGATCAGGGAGGGCGCCGGCAGGTTTCCTCATTCCAGTCCAGGCTACCACTAACTCAGCCACAAACACAGCCACTCGCGGCCATAATGGAATACCTTCATGGTGGTGTCTCATGAAGTATCACACACAGCTTAGAACCCCACAGCTTGGTGTTTCACTGCATGAAGCACACCGAACCCCTTCCCAATCACCCCGCTCACACCGAACCCAATATATAGTGTTGGGCACAACTCCATTCGCAAGCCTTTTGTTAAAAGGTAACACCACCTTGAAGGAGGGCCTGAGGAGCGCTCTACGAATGAAGATTCGAGTGCCAGTAGTCTAACGAAAGCCATAGGTCCTGTCATTCTCATCTGTTGTCCCAATGGCCGCCATAACAAGGTCGAAGCCGGTGGAGCAATGGACTTGCACCATCTGCGACCGCTCCATGTCCGCCAGCGCGATGGATGCGCATCTGCAAGGCAAACCACACCTCCGCACTGTCCTTGGACGCTGGTACTGCGACGCCTGTCGCTTCTCTGTCGAAAATGCAGACAAGGCGGCACATCTGGCGGGAAAGCGCCACGCTAGGTTGGCGCAGGAATGGCACTGCGACATCTGCGACATGGCCATTTTATTATTTAAGAAGAAATTACATCTTGCGGGGAAGCGTCACGTCAGGTTGGCGCAGGAATGGCACTGCAACGTCTGCGACATCTCCATGTCATTGTTTAAGAGGGAGTCACATCTGGCCGGAAGGCAGCATGCGGCAAAGCCACCGTCAAAGGCAAAAAGCAGCAGCAACTTCCCAAAGCCGATATATGGGAGCTCGAAATCCACGACCTCTCTGTTACACTGGGGGGAGATCTTCGGCATAGCCATCACCGTGAGGGAACAAGCACCGCAAAAACGAGCTCGAGCCGACACCAAACCAGTCCTCCAGCAGAAATGGCGCTGCAAAGTTTGCCTCTGCTCCATGGATCTCTGCTGCAAGGAGTCTCATCTATCCGGAAGGCCGCACGCGGCCGCTGCCACGGGACTACCAGCACGCCCACGCCCACGCCCAGTCCCCGGCAAACAGCATCCCGAAATGAAGTGTAAAGCGTGCGATTTCTCCGTGCTGGAAGTCAACTTCGAGTCGCATCTGCGCGGATATCGCCATACACGGTCGCTGCAACTACGGCGTAAGCCCTCTGCTCTAGCCCCTCCCAGCGCGAAATGGGTTCCGACACATCCATCGTGGAGATGCCAGCCCTGTGGTCGTTCGATGCCTGAAACGGAGAAAGAGGCCCATCTAAAGGGCACGGCACATCGAAAGCGTAAACTATCTTTCGAGTACGCGTTGGTACCGAATGATGTGGTGTCGTTGATCTTGTGACGTCGTAAAGACCGGCGCTGCGGGCCGCGAGCGTAGACACGGTTCTGGAGGTGGGTTTTTATAACAAGGATTGTAAAACTGAGCTGGGTGAGCTATTTTGGATAGGGATGAGGACACTGGATTGTGTCAAGTGTCAAGCGAGAATGCCATTGGTGTGCATATGCAGTGTGTGTTGGGGGGGGGAAGGAGGAGGATAGTGATACGTTGACGGGTTTGGAAGCTAGTGATTGCGATTATGGCTTTGGTCGGCGGCCATCTACTTTCCCCAAGATCTGATTGTCCACTATTGTTCAAGAAGAGGTGGATGAAGTTGTCAAAACTATGGCTATGAGACATCGTGAGATCCTATTATTGACCCCAAGTGGTGACGCTGGCAAACTCGCGGTCTAGCCAGCAGGAAGATAGTGTTTATGCCAATAGATATTGAATGATATCATGATTTTAGTCACCTGCCACTCTTCACCCGTCACTTCGCTTGTCTGTGCATCCAGCAGCGTTGCAGTCCGCAATTCCCAAGTGCATCGACTCCATGCTCTCCCGCTCCAAAAACACGAAATTGACTGCTGCTCGAGAATGACTGTGGATTCATGATCTGTGAAAATGAACATTTAGAACACATCGAGTAGATTATTTGACGTCAAACAAGCGGTTAAATCGGACCACAACTGATGGAGTTGACATGGGGTGGTGGATAGCTATACCACGGATGGTTCTATCAACTCCACTATCCACCTATGTCAACTCCATGAATATTTCTCTGATTAAGATGTTTATTGGATGTTAAATGATCTACTTAATGCACCCTATATTCTCAACTTCACAGATCATGAACCCGCCAAGCTGTCCTCGAGCGGCAGCCAATTTTGTGTTTTTTGGCGGGCTGGAGTTAGGCGTTTCCGGGAGTATGGGGTCGAGTGCACATAGCATCGAGTGCACCTGATATCGAGTGCAGCAGACATTGAGCGTACCTGAGAGCATGGTGTTAAGGTAGTGTGCGGCTGGGAGCTAGCCCGGGAGTTCTGTACCAGGAAATAGTTGCCATAGGTTCCCGCGTTCCATAGTCATCTCGTGCAATTGCTGCTATGGGAACTAGGGAAGGGGTGTTGAGAATGGAATTGTTTCAATGTCAATATATAAACAACATAGATTCTTTCATGGGTTGTAACTTGGAGAAATAGTTCTGTGTACAGTATAGTCTCGTTTTCACACTATACTCACCTATCGTGTTGATATGCTACGTTGCAAATTCGAGCGTTTAGAGACTGAAATTTACCAACCATAGCTAGCACAAGATAGACACTGAGCTTTAGTGGACCTAATGGACGCACTCGACTTCTGTTCAAAGGAATAGGCCGAGAAAGTCTAGAAAGATGATGGTTTTGGTGGTCTGTCGCCCAATACCTGGCGAAATTATAACAGACCACATATAGACAGCTTTTATCAAAAAAGGCGAGAACGGATAAAGTGGACTGGTGCGAAGTGACTTACAGAATCGACTGTCCAGAAACCGGCGGCCTGCAGATCATATTGTTGTTAGTAGTGATAATGGATAATGAATGAAGCATTCCACTTGCAGATGTTCTCGTTTGTATCTTCAAAAGTTCTCACAACAGCGTACACGTTCACTTCTGAACCCCGGTCGTGGGAAGGTCTATCATTCTGGCTCTCACTCGATCATGGAATTTCGCTAAGCCACACGCCAAGCCACACGCTAACCCCCCGAAATTTTTGCGATACCATCTCAAATAATATCCATAGACAAGTAAACCCACGCACTACTCACGTACCACCACTCCACCTCCCCAACAATGGCCAAAGAGAAGAAGGAGAAGAAGGACAAATCATCCAAGAAACTCAAGCTTGGAGAGCCCGTGACTGACGCCAACACTCGCATCTCCAAGAAGGAAAAGAAAGACAAGAAGAAGCAGCTACAATCTGATGTCGCCTCCGCGCTGCTTGAGCACCTGACCGAGAAAGCCCCCGTCAAGAGCACCGATGGAACTAGCGATCCTACAGTAGCAAGCAAGGCCATTGCTGATGTCGTCGGAAAACTCCCAGCCTCAGACTTAATCGTGCCCTTCGCGCAACCGTTCGCAGAAGAGAAGGCGGCTAAGAAAGTGCTGAAATGCGTCAGGAAGGGTTTGTTCATTCTCCCCATCCCCTCCCCCTTTACCGCAATTGGGCTAATCAATCCATGGCAGGTGCAAAAAACAAGTGCCTCAAGCGCGGTGTGAAAGAGGTCGTCAAGGCACTTCGTAAATCCCCCGTCGCCAACGCATCCGCATCAACCCTCTCCAACGGCCTCGTCGTCCTCGCCGCTGATATCTCCCCCATGGATGTCATCTCGCATATCCCAGTGCTGTGCGAGGACCACGGCATCCCATACATCTTTGTCTCCTCACGTGCAGAGCTTGGAGCTGCCGGTGCGACGAAACGGCCAACTAGCGTGGTTATGGTTATGCCGGGGTCCGGGAAGAAGGGAAAGAAGGGAGAGGAAGCAGTGCCAGAGGAGGGGTTCAAGGAGGCGTACGATGATGCCATTAAGTTGGTTGAGTCGGCACAGAAGGCGGTGGTTTACTAATGCCAAAAAAAATGAATGCGTGCGTGCCGCTATACCATTGATGATGGGGCGATGATGACGTGCTTCTGTATATGGTTTTAAACTTGTGGGTTTTGGTCCATTTGCGGGTTTGCTCTTCTGTTTTTTCCTTGTCGGTCTACTATGTTTTTTTGCTATGGGGGTTGTAAATTATGGGGCCCTCAAAATTTCCCAGTGTGATTGTGATTTAGTCTGTAACGGTAAGGTCTACAGTAAACCCGGAGTTATCTGGCCGAGTGACCAGGACATGAACATCTTTTTGATTTCTGCCCAACGAAGAACCTCCCAATTTCTCAGCCAACACCGTCGATATCCCCGGTAGAAGATGCCACAGATATCATACCTGGCAGCTTTCCCTCACACGCCCCGGCTTCATCGTGGGCGGCTTCTATCTTTCAGCACCTCTACCTGAGAATAACAGTTAGCGTTAACATAAGAGACCTGCGGTTAGCCGGTGGATGATAGAGAAAGCTATGAGAATTCAACTTGCGGAAAGACAAACTATTTTATTCTATCCACCACCGTACAGATGAGGCCCACAGGTTAATCAACATATGTGCTCCAAAAGACGGCCTCACCAGGAGAACCAAAGCAGAATAGCAGTGGTTGCAGATGAATATATTTGGCAAAAGCTGGAAGCAATTCTAGAGAAATTACACTGTATTTGACAAAATGACCGTACACCTTAGTTAACGAACCAACCCTAGACGACGCTCTCCTAATTGCGTACCCGAATCTTTGGTGGATATAAAGGCCTCATTTACCCTAGTGTTGCATATATGGACCGCCTCCCTGACGTACGGTTTATGGGCTTCAGCTGGGCTGATGGGGATCATGATCTCACGATGATGATGGTCGTTCCAGACTCAGCTGGAGATGCCAGCTGAGTGCGCATGCATGCGTACAAGGCATACTTTGAGCGCCGTATATAAGGTCACACGAACTCCTGTAGTTTAGAATATACAAGGCTTCTAGCAATCAGTATTTCAACACCTAGATTGTTCCCTCAGCCGAGTGACATCCCATGTACACCTTTATTGGGCACAGACAGATCTGACCCCCACGTGGGGTATGCATGGCCCATCCGTTTGTATATACAACGTTATAGAGTACATTTATATACTTGTAATATTTGGCCACACGGAGAATAATCCCGTTGATCTTGATCTCGACTGGATGCGAGCAAATTCTTAATCTTTACCGCGCAGCTGCTAGAAGATCTACAGTCGATTGGCTAAATCAGTTGGTTTGTCCGGTTTTCTAACTTGGAAGTAATTTCGAGCTGTGACCGTGTTGGCCTTCCCATGTTTTTGTTCAGCTAATATCCAACCTCCAAACTCGCCACCAGTGCTACTAACGTGAAGCAACTAGCAACTAGCAACCGATAAACCCCACCAAAATCAGGACCAACAACGACCTCTCGGTAAGTTAGTTTTTATACAATTGAAAAAGAATAAAAAATAACAGAAATTGGGGATATTGATGATTTTTGGAAATCCTGCCATGATTGTTATGCTATTTTGTGGTGCCAGTTGCTGTTGGATCACGTTCTATTGGCACCCGTTAGTATGGGATGAAGTACAATGTCCTCCGAAATATCCAACAACCGCGTTTGCAAGTTCAATTTCATTTCATCTCGAGTACAACATCAGAATTTGCAACCAAGAAGCCCACGAGGAAATGGATGCAGTGACGACTCAAGCCTGATATCCCATTAAACATCATTACTGTTTGGTTCCGTATTCTCCCGTCGCCCAGTATAGGTACGATTACAGACCCCCTTATTGACTTACTACAGAGTGAATGCTCTATTAGGTAAGTATTTAGTAGTCTTCGATCAACGCCCGAAATTTATCGTACTGGGTTTTAAATTTAACCCCCACTTATTACCGACGAATCGGTGAGCAGATAGAGAAGTAGAGAGCGAAGAGGAAGAGGAAGAGGAAGAGAAAGAGAAAGAGAAAGAGGAAGAGGGAGACGGAGAGGGAGAGGGAGAGCCACCCAGACACCGAGAGGCTGTCTCTGCCACACTGAAGAAGAAGAGGCGGAACGCCAACCCATCTTTCTTATACAATTCAACTTACATAACTCAAATTACATAACTTCAAATACACTAACCCAAACGAAACCTGCACCTACATAAGCTACTGCCATTCCAAAATGTTGTTTCCCTCAATAAATTTCGGGCAAGAGGAGAGGGTTCCCACCTTACTCTGGGAGAAGTGACGAAGTCCCTTCAACTCCACCAACCATTCGATAGACAGAGACACTACAGACGATAGACGGAGTTCACTCAGTCTTTATGCGATGTCCGGACATCGTTCCCATTTCGCAACGTCCGCTTCTTTAACGAAGCCAATCCAGATGTCGTCCTAGGAGGTCTAGTACAGAATGGATCCTTTACCGAGAGGGACTTTCTCATGATGCTTGACATCGTTCTTGTCATCACTGCCCCGATTCGCGTCTCTGCGAAGGATACCGGGAGGGTTGTCTTAATGGTTGGTACTCGTCTCGATGTGGGAGACTATATGGTCAACTGTGAAGATGAAATCCAAGTCAGTGACGAACAGTGGGTCCACTGTATCATCTCAGGCAGAGTGCACAGGAATCCGCATATCTGGACGTCATTTGAGGTGGCTCATGTCTTTCCGCTTGAGAAAGAGAGTCTCTGGATTCAGTTCAATTACGGTCGTTGGACTACGGACATGGATGATACCAATGGGGTTTCAAGATCAACTCGCTGCAGAATGGGCTTCTACTTCAATCGAACATCCACCAGCTGTTTGATCAATACTTGATTTCGGTGAATCCGGATGTGAGTTCTTCCCTAAGATTCGTTATTTATGTTGATCGTACAAGGATAACTACAAGATCATCGAGTTTGGTATTGATACTGTTGATGTAGATGGGGGGACCCTCGATCCCGTCTCCTGAGGTGGCATTTCCGCCAGTTGGTTCTTGAAAATATGAGAGGTGCAGGGGAACGGATTTTCGAGCATGATTTTCCGCCAGGAACAGACATGATGACTGAGATTCGAGAAGGTCCATTAACGTAGGAAAGGTTTGAGCTGGAGCTGTCTTCTAGACTCAGAGGGAGCGTAGCCTTAAGTGAGTGGAGTGAGCGCCACACGGAGCCAGAGACGTAAGGTGAACGACAAGCATTCCCAGCAACTAAAGACTCTTCCGAAGGAAAGGGTAAGATTTTATATTTTCTTATTAATATCATCCTTGAAATCAGTGAGATGTTGGAGCATATAGTTTACAACTCACTAAAACCATTAACAATAGGGAAGGGTTTTTCTCGTGCCCAGCCTCCTGCTCCAGGCATAACAAACGGAGCCCATATATAGAACAATGTGTACGTGTTAAATAAAAGTACAATACCTACTGTACCAAAAAAACCCCGTTTATTAATGCCGAATTCGTGCTGCATGAATGCTAGATTCTCTGTAAATGTACACATCAGTTCAACTTGTGGGGTATTTCAGAATTTGTAAGAATCTAAATTGTATTGAATATTGGATCAATGTTACAGCAATGTAGCACTAGGGACACATTGAGATGTTCCACTAATACTACATTGAATCTACATTGATCTCACATTTAGAACAATGCACATTGATGGAAATATGGCAGTCATACTACACTAGTCCTGGATGTATACATTTCTTGATGTCTGCACATCTCTGCATATACTGCCTACTGCCTACCATATGCATCAGGTAGCTGCTGCCACTGTTTTAACTGCAAAAATAAATTTTCATAGCTACTTATACTGGGATTTGAACACATGCTCTTGAGTATAAGTACAGCTTTGTAACTACAACACCATGTGGTGTGTTGCTACTTTGTTTTGTTAGAGCTCTATGTAGGTACTCATGTTTATTACTCTTGCAGTAATGTAGTGAGAATGTGGAATGCATGCCACATTCATGCAAATATTCCATACTGCTCAATTCACCGATATTACCCCATTCAAATGAATGTGTAATTGTTTACAATGTCACATTTGCTGGTATCCTGCATTACTGTGGTATTCTGAACTGTTCCCCACTAATTGAAATGTTAAATTTAATAATATGGTACACTCACTGTACTCTAAAAGCCATGCTGCACTCGGGTAAATGTCGCACTGCAGTCACATCAATAAACAGGGGTTTTTTGGCATAGTATATACCCACGAGAACGCATCGCATACACACTGCATTCCAGAGCACAACCTACCAACACAACAAAGTATATAGAATATATAAAGAATACTATTACTACTTACTTAAGTACTTAAGTACTGTACTTTCCCTAGAGAACATCCAATTATGGGCATTCAAAAGAGAAAAAACAAAACCCCCCCAAGAAAATTCGTACACAGTAGCAGCGGACAACACTGTATTTGTGCCTTTTTCTGACAACCACCAACCACCACTACCAACCGCCAAACTCCCAACAAAGAACAATACAGAACCAAAAAAATAGCTATGATGAAATACCCCGCTTTCTATTTCGTCACCCGCTTTTATTGTTTCTAGATTAATGAACCTTATGTTCTGTGCGTACCCGTACAGCCCATCCATCATCATGTCGTAGCGTAGGGCGATCCAATTAAGCTATCACCTTACATCGCCAGTATTTTCTACAATTCCTATGGTGACCGTCCCGTTCTACCGGGACCCGACACATCTTCCGCCTCTCTAGTTGCCGGTGTTACAACACTTGGTTCCAACGCAGGCCCAGCTCCACCAACATTCTGACCCGTCGGCATCACCGACACAGTGTCCGCTAGCTCATCAATACCCGAAACCGGCTCTCCCGAGATCGACGAGGCCGACGAGGACACAATCGGAGTACTATCTAGGTTCTCCTCCAAGCGGGCTTTCGCCTGCTCGACCTTGGCTGCGCGGATCTGCTTGTGCCACATATTCTTGTAACGTCCCCCCAAAGCCAGTAGCTCCTCGTGCGTGCCTGCCTCCGCCACCTTGCCCTCATGGATGCACAGAATTTGATTTGCCCCGACGATTGTAGAGAGCCGGTGAGCAATAACCAATGTGGTACGACCCTTAGAAAGCTCCTTCAGAGCGGCTTGGATGTGTTGTTCCGTCTCCGAATCTAGAGCTGCGGTAGCCTCATCTAGAAGAATGATCTTGGGGTTCTTAAGAATAGTTCTGGCAATGGCAACACGTTGTTTTTCGCCACCAGATAGTCGGAGCCCACGCTCACCAACACGGGTATTGTATCCATCTGGGAAGCCAAGAATCTTATCGTGGATACTGGCAGCCCGACAGGCGTCGAACACCATTTCATCAGTGGCATTGGGGTTGGCATACTTCAAGTTGTACATGACTGTTTCATTGAACAACACGGTGTCTTGCGGTACCACACCAATATGCTCTCGGAGGGAATTGATTGTGATATCTTCGACGTCCTGATCATCAACCTCGATGGATCCAGATGTCGCGGCGTAAAATCTGAAAAGCAGCCGGAGAATTGTGGTCTTTCCACCACCAGACTCGCCGACAAAGGCTGTGGTTGTGCCAGGTTTGGCAGCAAAGTCGAGACCTTTAAGAGCTTGCTTACGGCCATCATAGGAAAACCCAGTATTCCTGAATCTAATCTCGCCTTCACAGCGTTCCAATTTCTTGGCTCCCGGTTTGTCGACAACAGTCGGCTGTTCTTTGAACTATTGAGAGAAAGGTCAACCCATGCGCTAATCCACAGAAATGGAAGATTTGAGCCTACCAGTTCCAGCATGCGTTCCGAATTAATCATAGAGGATTGGATACTTCGATAGAATGTACCAAAGAAGTTTAACGGACCCTTTCGGTAAGTTAGCCCTCAAAACATATATCCACCTAACGTAGGAGGGCTCTCACCTGCAACTGTGCGAGGTACGTCAACAGCGCCACAAACCGACCAACTTTAATCTGCCCCTGGTTCACTTGATAGGCACTCAGAAAGCATGCTACCAACAATCCCAAGGTGAACACGACATTCTGGGACACATTCATTACGTTGAGAGACAAGAGCACTTTATACTCCGCCCTCTGGTACGCTTTGACGGCATCCCGGTATCTGCCAAATTCGTAATCCTCGGCGTTGAAGTATTTGACTGTCTCGTATGCAATCATGGAATCATTTTTGACAGCATCCTCTTCTCGAGATTTGTTTACCATCTCGCGGCGAATGTCGGCGCGCCACTGAGCTAGGCGAACCGTCAGATAGAGGTAAACGAACGTCACAACTGCAACGATCAGGGCATAGTATCTGTTTGGTACATCAGCATTAGAAAGAACTGAATACAGGCATTTTCATACGCATCAAATTTAATTAAGAAATATGCAACAGCCACGGCTAAATCCACCAGCATAGGCACAACCTGGAACGAGACCTGTTCCAGGAAGTTATTGATCGCATTGCCCTTGCTGAGAGCACTGAGAACTTCGCCCGTTTTCTTGCCAAGATGGAAATCCAACGACAGGGAATGAACGTGTTCAAAAGACGAGGTAGATAGCGCCTGATATGAGTATTGTCCAATTGGTATCCAAAGTGCGCTCCGCAGTGCGCCAAGAACACCCATATTACCCTGCAGGAAGCGATAGACAATGTACAAAAATATCTGAGTCCATGGAAGTCGCGCTACAATATCCCGTTAGTTAAGTGTTTTTGCCACCAAAAGGTTTACGCGAAACCGTAAGTACCTTCGCCATCCTCGCCACTGAGGATATCCGTAATGATTCCGAGCTGATGAGGTACGAGGACATTGACGCCACGCTGCAACATCACCAACACAAAACAGATGACCATTAAAATCTGTAGCCGGCGATCCTTGCTGGGCCACAGATATGGGAAAAAGATGGCGTATCCTCTTAGATATTCCCACCAACTCTGTTTTCGCACAACTGTTCTTCGTCCCCAGCCTGCCGGAGCATTTGCGGATGGCTTCGGAAGTCCATGCTTTCGGTGTACGGGAATTGACCCGTAGTCAGTTTCGCCATCGGAGGGGCTAGCTCTTCCACTCGATAGTAAACCAGTGGTCTCCTCTACGTTACCTCTTTCGGTGGGTGGTTGCGGAATGACGATCAGTAAAATGTAAGTGCCAACCAAGATCAGCAGTAGTACGGCCCGCAAAACATCGATCGAAAGGTCCGCAATCTCCCATGATCCCCATTTAATATGTCGTTTCTTCGGCGGTTTGCGCTGCAAGCTTTTCTCGTATTCCATGATTCCCACTGCTAGCAAAAGCGTTTCACCCACCAGCCCAAGTACCCAAGTCAGGAGATGCGGAAAGGTAGGGTTCAATCGGCTATCGAGTTGCGATATGAGAAGTAGTGCGTATGTGAAGAACCGTGCCACATTCGAGATCTAGATCCACCACACCAAAAAACACCAGTCAGCCAAATCCAGGTTCGAGTACAAGTTCCTTGCAGGGCCGAAAGATCTAGAGTTCTGTCTTACCACATAGTCCTTTCCGCACCACCAATCACGTTTAGTCAAAGCGTGCATGATCACGTTCGCCGCGTTTCCCACGAGTGTAAGCAGGACTCCAGCCAACAACCAGTTCAGTACAGCTTTTCGAAGCGCACCCAACTTCTTCTCATCCGCTGCTTTCTGCCGTGGTATCCCGCCCGGAAATCTCGCGGCGATTCGCTTAAAGCTACTCCGTTCTGAAGGCATTTTTCGATCGTTCTTCCATGTCCGGCCATTGTTGTATATACCATTTACAGGCGGCGGTGTAGGCTTCGAGGATTCAGACGTGACAATTCCCCAAGCTGTGAGGGAAACAATGAAGAAAAGGAATAGCGCCAGCGGATAGTAGTACCGCATGTAACGTAGCAGCGGAGGTGTATCGACGGAGTGATCCGGATTTGAGGGGTGGGGATCGGCCGTTGTCGTCATCGTTGTCGCGTGAAGCTACACTTAGAAAGTTTGTTGCTGTTGTTGCGCCGCTGACGTTTGACGGTCGTGTCTGGCGAAGAGCTTTAGGATGAAGAGCGAAGAAACAGTGGAAACAACTCCAGGGAAGAGCTATATACCAACTTGCGATATTTCTGCGCCACAAAAGGGAAGGGAGGGATTGCCCTGCAAAAAGTAGTCCGGCGCCTTTCGGGTTATTCAGATGGCAAATCCCGGGACCGAGGACGTGGGTGTTGCGAAGCTTTGGGACTGCGCCTGGTTTAGGGCGCCGGTATTCTGGTGTTTTTGGATCAAGTTGTCGCCGAGCTTTCGAACGGAGAATTTGATCCTCGAGGGTCGATGTGAAACACACTCACCATTCCAGAAACGACTGAATCGGTACAATGGAGGAGGAACGGAGAAGGAGGAGGAGGAGGGAGGGAGGGACGAATGGGCAGGACTGAAGAGGTAGTTAAGGAAAAGCGCACGACGGGAGGAGGTCCGAGGCTCTTTGTCAGAGGGCGAAGGGCAAGTGAGAATAGCGCAGCCCAAAAAAAAAAAGTAGGGACGCATGGTTGAGTGAGCAGTTACTTTACCGCAGAGAGCACTTGATAGCGGACGTACTCTGTACTACCACCTCTGAGGTACTCCATATGCAACTCTACAAGAGCTATTGGTTCCAGCCGAGCGCCGAGACGACGCTTACAGTGCTTGGTCAATTAAATGAACGATTCGTGGCCGACTTGAGGATAAGAAAGAGGTGAGCGCGTCTCGTTATCTCATGATGACGACCAGCAAAATCACCTCACTCATCTCATATCTCTCTCTGAGCAAGAAGAGACGCCATCTGTTCTGCCTCTCGACATCACGAGACTAACGTACCTTGTCCGGGCTCTGTGCTCAAGTGGTTATAGTGGTTTGCATCCCGAACACGCGAGTTGGTTGGGAGTTACCGAATGTTCCACCTCGCGAGCGCGCAGTCTTGCGTCATGCACCCCTCAAATGCACAAAAATTTTCATCAATCCCTCATCGACATACATGTTCTGCCTCTGAAGTTACCTATCTGTCGTTTCGAAGCGCTTCTTCACCGATACTTATGCACGTTTGTCACGCTTCACACACATTTCCTGATTCTAACTCCTGGTCCGGTCTGACAACCTCACGATGCCCGAGGATTAGGTCAGTCCAATAACTGCTTAAGTTGCCAACGTCTAAACATCAGACCAATCTCTCCTCTTCGGACAACATTTCAGTCCTACCGAATCCACAGGTCACTCCACAGGACTTTTCAACCACCTAGCATCCACAAAGAACGGTCTAGAAACTATGGACGGAATGTCACGGTATGTTAGAGACATATGGAATGCGATGCTGTTCATGCATATCAATATCAGCACTTGGATAAACAACACACAGCCGGCAAACTTCAGCACCGTTATCAGTATAAAGTAGGGATCATCTCCATTAATTCCCCGACACGTTGGCTGCAATATCAATTACAATATCACATTTTTTAGCCTCTTCACCCTGCGTCCATGAAACTTCTGTACCTGACATTCATGTAAGTACCCTGACCACTATACTACGGTGTTACTAATACCGACATCCGGCATCGGCATCCGTAAAGTCGCTCTGGGTTACCGCTAGCGATGTCAACGGCTCCACAACTCAAGCTTCAATCCCCGCCAATAAGCGGCATCCAGCGTTTCCCACGGGGATCATCTATTAAATGTCGTTGCACGAACTTTTTTTCTGTGCAACCACCAATCACATATCCTGAGCCTCTTGTCGATCACAGATAGGTTATCGATTGGCGATACGCGGCAATGCATACCTGATAGGTATTTCCTGGGTTTACTTTTTCCACTCGACCACCTTCCGGATTGGAGCTCTTGCATCTTGTTGCGATGAAGGCAGTTCTCTACCCCCACTGTACTCTACGTATCACCAGCACGTGGATTTAAAAGAACTTAATATTTCCTTCTTCCCCTGCCTGGGATCGATCAGACGAGCAATTACCTTAAGAGTACTCGCAGCGCCACTCCGTCGCTCCGCGGAATCAACGGGCAAACTTGGGCGTGTATACGTAAAGCATTATGCAGTCTAGATACCCAAAAAATGACAGAAACCTCCGCCTTAGGCGCGCATAGACCGGCTGATGCGATGGGCTTCAAACGCCGATGAAAGTCAGTCTTGCATGCAGCATCGATGGAATTCCTTTTGTCGGGAATCGCACCTGATCTGTAATTATTCTTAGAATATATCACTCGCAAACCAGTGTTTTAATTGCCGAATCAGACGCCATTCCCCCTCCATACCGATGCATCTTATCTACCAGAGACGGAGTGTGACGTCTATACTTAACATTCTCCCATTATTGCTAGCTAGCGGCCCCAAATACCGGTACAGGTTATGCAAGCATGAACACGATGCGGTCCGTTCCGACTTTCGTCATCACACCAGGCGGGCGCCTAAATATGTTAGGGTGAGTGCGTGTCCCCGTGGGCACCAATACGCGGCATGAATTACCTATTTCTTTGATTGGGACCGCGGGTCTGTCGCTCGTATACGCATGCGATGACGCCAGCCCGCATCGTGCGCGTGGGCTGTATATTATATGCGGCAAACATTCGGCTTGTATGTCTCCCAAAGCATAAGGAGCAAAACATGAAGCAGCTTAGCCCCACGCGGGGGTCGAACCCGCAACCTTGAGATTAAGAGTCTCACGCTCTACCGATTGAGCTAGCGAGGCTTCATACCGATCACATGATAAAGTCGAATATGAAGCTTTACTCACGATTAATTAAGGCAATGAAACGTTGGTTTGGACGTCGAATGACATGAGATGACTGATGAAATGACAACTCACCTCTTTCACTCATCTAACGACCTTTATTTATGCAGCGAAAGTGAACCCTGTATCCAGTAGTACTGTTAAAGTCTATTTTGAGCGGCCAATGTCAAGTCTCGTTGTAGCAGTTGTAATTCACTATTTAACAACACAATATAAACTGTCTGATTAGAAGCCTAGCCGATCGAGTATGTGCATCAACCGTCCGCCGTGATCAGTCTGAGTATATCATGATGATTAACCGCCCGTTATCAGTAATTACTTAAAAGTACAACTTCCGACATGACTCCAGGTAGTTGGGTGAGTGTTGATGAGACTCGTCCGTTTCGAGTTTGGGATGCATATGCGCAGGCCTTTAGGAGTTTACCCTGGTTTCTCATCCGCAAAAGCAGGCGTGTCACTCAATATATGTCTAAGATTTTTTCCGCAGTTTCTCATTTGCAACTACTATCCGTCCATGGGAATACGGGAGTTCGTATTCCCTATTCAGCGCGGCTTGAGCGTGATGGAGAGCCATGATTTGCCGAGTGACAAAGGCGGGGTAAGTAAGGCAAGACTATAGTGGGCGGTGAGTAGCGGCACTTATCTGGATTCTGGACTATCCATTGCACTATCCATTCGAGGCTTTCTGCCGCATGCGAAAAGCATATCTGGCACCAACTAATCAAGCTGGTGGAAACTTGTACCTCCGTCAGAACCAGTGCCGGCTACTGACGTGTATATATATGAAGAAGTGGAAGCGTTGGAATTGGGGTATACATATATACGAGATTTTCGGTATCTGATCAATTGCTTCCCGGAATTTTGACGGTCTTTACTAGTAATAGATGAGAATATTGTTGATGAAATTCGCTCTGTGGACCTCAAGTGTGGGATGATGGAGTTGTTTGCGATGAGATTCGCCGTTGGGTGAGGTATTCATACACCTATACACGTCAAGCTCGATAGATGAGATAAACTATCATACTGCTAGCCTCTAAGTCACACCGCGAGCTGGTTAGAAGTAGGAATACAATCCATTTTATTTCACAATAATAAATAAATATGCAGTAACCTTAGCAACCTAGTTTCCACCGCTAACCAAAACCTGTCCGCTACTACGCTGCTTTACATCATAGCCATTAAGCTTCTTTAATACAACCTGGCCATTCGAAAACTGAGTGTATGCGCACTTCTCGAACTTCCCTGAGATGAGAAAAGGTAACCTGGCATTGGAAAGCTGAGTGCAAACTCCTGGGGTCGCTCGAGCTCACTTTTCCGAGACGATTTGACTATTGGATAGCTGGGTGCAAACTCCGTTAAGTTACTCAAGGTCGCGCTTTTCGAATTTCTCTGGGACGACCTGGCCGTTGGAGGCTGAGTGCATGCTCCCTCCAGGTTCCGCTTTCCAAACTTTTCCGAAATTACCTGGCCATTGGGAATCCGAACATAAACTTCCTTGAGTCACTTGACGTCGCGTTTCGCTGGCTTTTCCGAGATGACCTAGCCACTGGGAAGCTGGGTGAAGACCTCTTTGGGCCACTTGCGCCAAATAATCTTCCCCTGATCGCTAATGATCTCAGTTAGCATTGACCTCTCCTCAAGGTTGCATTTATCATGATCTTTATCGTTGATCAGTTCGATAATCTGGACGGTTCCGGTTCCGATTGGAGTAGCGAGGAAGGAGGCGGCAAAGGTGCCGGCAAGAAGGAAGATGAAAGAGTTCTTCATTTGGTTAAAAGTAGAATTAGCAGAATAAGATATAGAGGTAGAAGCGAATAATAGAAGTGGCTGTAGGAGTTAGTTATTGAAGATGTGTTATTGAGAAAGGATGGAAAGAAGAGACCTGAGTGGAGAAGGAGACGATGGTTAAGTATCTGTCTGAATAGCCATTAAGTATACAGAATTTTTCAATCCGGACTGGACTTTGACCAATACCTAAGACCAGTTTGAAATCCATTTGTGGTCACTCGGATCCACGTGCTTAAAACTTAGGGCTTATTTCGCAGTGAACAAACAGACTAAACAAACACGAAACCACATCCTTTCCAAGCAGGCGTCTTTATTGTCAGGTTTCATAGGTACTGGTAAGTTGCACTTGCATGATTACCGAGCGACGAACTGGAATCGGCCTTGGCTTCTGCAGTTAACGACGAATAGGAAGAATCTAGGTTGCCTTCCAACCTCCGTCGCAGCTTTTCCCGCTCTTTATCCAGGCTGTTGGGTTTCTTGTCATTAGGTCAAAGCTGGGCTAGGTCTGTAAGGGAGGCTTGAATTGTGAGTGTAGCTCTAAGCTTCTAGCAGAGAGCTCGGGTCGAGGATAATTTGAAGCGGTGTCGGAAGATGGCATTGGTGCGGCGGAACTGTGGATGAGGGAGGAGAGCGTACATATTTATGGAAGTAGCGAGTAAGACGAGTTGAAATTGAGCGGATCACGTTATACAATTAGAAATGCGAGTGATCTAATGTGGGTATCTTTGCCTGAAGGAAGGACTGGCTTGTGTATCTATATCTCTGAACAGAAATTGTACTTTAATGAAGTAGTAACTTACTTCTGGGTATACTATTTAAACTGCCCAAATTGCAGCAGCCACCTTAGATATATGCATTCTTTCCCCCGATATTGCTGTAATTATGGTTATCATCTTAATCCTTCTGGGTATCTTATAACCCGTTGCAGAGATATTGAGCCGCTGACCATCTGTAGCCAGCTGACCATCTGTAGCTAGCTAGCTATCTGTAGCCATCAGATCATTTTGTGGTAAGAAAGGTATCCACCACTGCATGCAGTGTAGTGTGCCGTTGGCCGGTCACCTCCTAGGAAGGTGGTATTTTACCAAATCTCAACCACCACAGTTCCGTTAATTCCACGAGAGTTCCCCACCACCATCCAGCTATAGTCAAGATGTCTCATCGCTGTGCACCATGCAACCGCAACTTCGTCAACAAAGACGCCCTACAACAGCATAATTCCTCCAAACACAAACCTTCTGCATCTCGCCCCGAGACAAGACAGCAGCGATCCGGAGACACAATCGACGAGTTCTTCGCCCAGTACCCACAATATCCTTACAACCGCAACGCTCCCTTCTGGCAAGAGTTCCGTGACATGTGCGACTTCTTCAACTGGGATCGTGACAATGAGGAACAAAACGCTGCCTGGAAAGCCTTTCGAATCGCGGTAGTGCAAGGTTTTGACACGGCTTTCGGTAAAGAGGAGAACGATATTGACGCTTGGGGGAAGCTGTGTGAGACTGCTGGGGTATCGCCGATTCCCGAGGACCTTGAGGGCCGTCGTAACGTGCATTTATGATTATTCCCTGCATGAAAGTTTACTGATATTAAAGATAGGCAATCTTGAATACCCATATTAATCTTGTGGATATGCACCAGTATCGGCGGATGGGGCAAAGAGCGGAGATTTATGAAACTGAGGAGGAATTGAGGGAGTATACCCGTGGAAATGGCAAATTCTACCCACTGGAAGATGCTTATGCAAAGCCTCTCTTACGTTACCTTTTGCGGGAGATTATTGGTGAATACAAGGGGAATAGAGGGAAGAATCGAGGAGGTAATGGAAGGGGAAGGGGAAGGGGAAGGGGAAGGGGAAGGGAAAGGGAAGGGAAAGGGACACGGGAAGAGTGAGTAAGGGACGAGGACGAGGACGAGGAAGAGGAAGAGCTAATCGAATTCTATAGGATATCTAGGTAGAACAAGCAGCGACCATGAGCAAGTAAACTGATTCTAATCGTTAAGCCCTATTGGCCTACGTGACAAGTTATCGTTAGACTTAATACCGAAGACCCAGCAGGCAAGTGCTTCACTTGACTATTGGGTTCCTTGTGACTAGGGGGATACAGATGGTTCCCAACCAGGTAAATTACCTAGTGTCTACTTACGTTTTACCATGACAAAAGTCTCCAAAAATTGACGGCAGCCAGACATAATTATCTCATAAGTGAGCGAGACGAACTTTTTCAGGCAACAAAAGAGGACGAGCTTGGCGGCCCAGCTCTCCCACCGGGTTCGAGGTCGACACATATCGCTCACTTTCGGTCACTCGTATGCCCAAACACTCTGGCATCGGTTCCTGCACTTCATAGAGTCACAGATTGTCGATCAAACAAACACTTATTTCTAGCTCTAGCGTCTGATATCTAGTTGTGGACTTGCTTTCATTGGCTGAGATTAAGCCATAGATAGTTACTCAAGACTATTCCGCTACGTGGGAAATGCACTTTATGCCCTTCGGCGTATTTTAACCCCGCAATAACAACCTGCGTAAGATACTGCTACCAATCAAACTAGGTTTCCACCCCAACTCTGACAGCGGATCTGCCGCATCAGTTGTGTAACAAACTGCACTTCCCGCCTTATACGTAATGTGCTGGCGTGCGTTTAACCCATATTTACTACTTGGGCATGAGTAACACAGATCTCATACTTTTACCAACACTCACAACATCGACAAAACACCTGCAAAAGGTACTCATCCTCTACCAATAATCAACCATCCTCCATCAGCGGTACAGGTACAATATCACGATGTTCTCCCGTATCCAGCTCCTCCATCGCGGAGGGGCAAAGTCTCTCCATCAAATTAAAGTCCAGCGGCCCCTTCCCAACCGCAGCTATTTCGATGGCCAGCTCTACCACGATTCATCTTGGCATCGACTCTCCACCCTGCAAAAGCGTCTCGAGTCTTTCGAATGCCGTTTCTCCACCTCGCATCCGCAACGGGACAGGGACGCAATCAATGAATTCTTCGCCTCATACCCAAATTTTCGCTACGACCGTACTGCCCCATTCTGGGCTGAATTTGACCGACTGTGCAGTGCAGCAAAGTGGCCCCCCAGGCCTCCCAAGGATGAGACTTCTGAAGAAAAAGATCACCGCAAGAGACACGAGACTCCTGAAATAAGGAAAGGCCACAAACAACGCGAGGCTGCACGGGTAGCATTCAGAATCGCTGTAGTGAAAGATTTTGGCACGAGGTTTGGTAAAGAGGAGAAGGATGAAGTAGCCTGGGAAAAACTGTGTAGGACTGTTGGGATCTCGCCGATTCCGGAGAGCCTTGACGATCGACGCAAGGTGTGTTGATATGTATCCATACCTGTTGGAAGGCAATCAGCTCACATGTCTACCATTTGGACAGGCAGTTATGAAGACTCACGTCAACCTTGTGGATATGCATGAATGTGCACGGATGGGGGTAAAGTCGAAGGCTAATGCGACTGTGAAGGTGCTAAAAATGTTCATCACCAAGGACGGGAAATTTTATCCACGACAATATGCGACTGTGGAGAAGCTAAGAGCGTACACTATCGATACTGAAAAATTCTATCCGCTACAACGCGCATATGCAACGCCTCTTTTGAGGTACCTTTTGAGAGAGATTCTCAACGAGTATAATGGGAAAAGGTGAGGGGAAAAGGCAAAGAGAAAAGATATGAGAAAGGGGAAGGGGTGAACTGCCATCAGTCATCTATCTTTAAGAAAGCGAAGAAATAGGTTGTATCGACACAAGCATCCATAAAACTAGGCAGAGTATAAGCAAATCGCAGATACCGCCTTCATTACTGGCTACGCGTATCCAACAAATTTATTACGTATCTCATGCTGGTCGATCGTTTGTTGGGCTCATCAGCACTTCTGAATGGACTTGGGAGCATCTGGTCCGAGATGCGCTAGTGGGCTTAGATATCCTTCACAGGCCCTATGACTGAGGGTTATGGATATCTATGTGGAAGAGAGTAGCCTAAAATCACAGGCCTTTGTATGTATGTGAGGGGGGACGTGAACTTGGAGGTTTTGGAATTGGTGGGATATGGCGGTAATCGAGCCGGTGAACTGGATACATCACAAGGTGAGAGCTGGTAGAACCCACACCGATACTTCAACAGCCAACAAACGCCACAAAATCGGGTGGGTGACAGCCCATGCAGAATCCCAATTGACATACTAGTATGTGGTAATAAGTAACACCTTTTTTCTTGTAGTATAACCAGGGTTGTGTAGTGTAGGGGTTAGCACATGAGATTTTGATTTGACGTCGAACCTTCTCGGGACCTGGGTTCGATTCCCAGCACGACCTTCTCTTTTGTTCTCTGCAATAACTCTTTGACCTTCGAGCTTCCTCTTTTTGCAGCCGTATGAGAGTCAGCTGTACTAACAGGACGTCACTTGCCCGATTTCAACCCCAAGAGCATCATTCGGAGCTTGTCATCTTGTCATTCCAGACTGTTTTGGGCCACCGGATGGGTATTTGTCAATCCACGAAGCCATTCAACCTAGGGTGAAAGCTCGAGAAGGGGCAGAAACCACAATAAACCGTGTGCTAATGTCTGTTTTCTGCCTAAAGTCTGTTTTTGAGCGAGCTTGTACTCAGCTTTACCATGATACCTCTGTCGGATTCGTCAGCTCGCTCTAGTGTCATTCTCAAGCGGCCGTCCTGTCGGTAGAGTACCTCCTGTTTATTACCTCACAGGTAACAGTTATACACCCCCACATCTATCCATAGCTTTGTCCGGACGGCGAGAGTTACCTGATTTGCAGCGGTGGAATCTCTAACCTGTAATTCATCGATAACACCTAGTAAAAAGCGCAATTCACGGAAGAGGGCCACAGCATACTAGTGATATATGATTATGTGAATGTGTACCACCACCACGTCTCGAACACCTGGTGTTTATACATGAACAAAGCTAAATGATCAGCTCATGAGCAAAATTGAGACCAATATAACGATGCAGCACACTAGTTTCGCTTCGTTTGTCCCGCAATTTCCCCCTAGAATATGCCTACTATTTGGCCTATATCCTTCGAATTCTCAGTACGGTTTCTGATAGCAAAGATCCCGTAAATATCCCATGGTTAACCGCAAGAATAGACTAGCTGATTTTGGGCCCGAACTTCTTGGTATCTTCTTTTTGGCTTGCTTAGCCTCACACTCTCTGTCTTTGGTAAAATGTGAGAACCGTGGATTTGTGCCGTAAAACGGTGTGGCAGGATACAGATCCCTGTGTGGTGTGGAGGATGTATCCTAGAGCTAGAGGCTTGGCAGTAGTTAGACTTTTGGGCTCTCCCAATACCCCACCTCACAACTCATCCGCCCCACCACTAGCACGGCTTTTCTCCCTAACACGACCAAGGAATTCACTATCTATCGACCGCCACCCTCTGATACCCTCGATTGGCATATTACGTCCCCCCAACAGAGGGCTTAAATCCACCTGCCGATAAAACTTCGCCCCTAGCCGAACCAAGCAACAAGGCAGCTCTCTATCGTTTACTGTACAGAACGAAGCCCCACCTGCGTAGAATCGAGCGCAAGAAGTAGGAAGTTAGTAGTGCACCTTTTCTCACCGTATTGTATCTCAGCTACTAGCGTCCACGCAAGTTCTCCGAGTCGTACATAGAAGACCTCCATACACCTTTATCCTACCGCTTTATCGCCTTAAACCGTTATGTTTTCTCAACACAAGAAGCCGGTGGAACCTGGAAGACTTTTAGAAAGGATGCAAGTTAAGGGGACTTGACACCAAAGGAACTAAAGCACCAACTGCTTGAACAGCTACGGAATGGGGCTGTTGGAGGCAGTAATCCCGCCGCAGAAGTCGCCGAAGATTAGAGGCGAGCTGGAGACAAAGACATATCGGAGCGTGGTGCCGTACTGGCAGCTTCTCTTCAAGTCGGGGATGATGAAACAATGAAAACAGACGCTAGAAGTACACTTAAGCGAGTTCTTAACGATGAACTCCTGGTAGAAGATATAAGGGGCGAGTTTTACATTGGCAATCGCTGCGGTCTTCGTTTTGCCCATAGCCTTGAGGAAAATAAAAACGAGATTACCCGACTTGAACCCAGAGTTGACGGACTTGAAGACCATATGACTAGTCTTAAGGCATCTCTCGATGCATATACTATTCTCAGAAACTCGTTCTTTAGTACTTTCATGCTACGCCAGTAAGCAGTCTGAGACTAGTACTTTCAAACGGGATAAGCTAGGGACTGCGACAAATGCGGATTATCGCATCATCGCATCAGGCAACACCTGGGCTCATGCAGGTGATGCTGTTGTGGATGCAGGGCTCTATAAGGGTGGGGGAGGAAGGTGGGATGTGTCTACATACGAACGCTTGTATGGGATGGACTCACTCAGGGTCGCCGCAATTCGTTTGTATCCTCACCTGTGCTATCTCACAATTCACGAGGCTAACGTTTGCAGACCATGAACCAACAATTGCGGTTTTGAATACCCACACACGTATTATACCCTCCAAATATAAACAGCGAACTCCTTTATTCTACGCTGCCTTCGATAAGTTCATCCGTCCTCTCAAGGAGTCCGAATACGATGATGTCAGCTATCTGTCCAACCATACGTCAGACCTCGCCCGCGCCTATTTCCAGTTCCGATGCGTGATGGGTGAGATCCACGATGTGCAACCAGTGTTCCTAAGCGGCCCGGCCCGGCTGGCTTGCATGAAGCCGGGCCTCCAAATTGAGGCCGCCCCGCTTGGAAGCTCTGTGCAACCCGCAGAGTAAGCTATAGATTGATGATCAGTCTTACGATTATGCTTTTCGGCGTCCGAGCATGGTTCAAGTTTAGCGCGGGAGTAACGATAGGAAGGATATCGTAGTTTCATTTCGTACGTGCATTGTTTCTGGAATTTGTTGTATACTTGACTTGATAGGGAGATGCTTTAGAGCAATGATGGGGTGGTTGGCGTACGTACGCATTTATTTTAAGTATCATAGAGTAAAGATGTGTACTCTGCAACATTATTTCAAGAGTGCGAAGCAGAGAGGGCGTCAAATATACATGAACTAGTCGTTTAGCTCAGTCAGCAGAGCTGGTGCTATAAACTCACAAGCTCGAAACTTGTGGTAATTAATCTTCTGCCATGTTCTTAACCTCTATACTAGTCTCTCTTCTGTACCACCATCCCGCTTACAATTCGGTCCGTAGCCTTTTCAATACAGATGTAGTTTTGCGGCCCGGGCCTGATAGGCAAGATTCCATCCGTGACGTAGAACATACTCTCTATAATGAGGCTATGCAGGACAAAAGAGTAATTATCACAAGTTCGAACCTGCGACTTCGGTGTTTACAGCATCTGCCTGGCGTTTAAAGCGCCAATCGAGTTAGTCGTTTAGCTTTTGTATATTGTATTGTTTATACAGGGCCATGTCTGTTAATCGTCTCGAGAAAGCTACAGGATCTCTTCCGGGCGTACTTGGCTAAAACCAGGATACTTCGTTATGAAAAGAGCAGTAAAATAGTTGATTACCACAGGTGCTTTTCGGTGTTTAAAGCCCTCCTAAGCTGTTGTACTCTACTGGCCGGTGGTGAGGTTACAACCTGACACAATTTTGAAGCTACACTTCGCGGTTTACATTTTTTTCATGATATATGACCCAGGTCTAGAATGACTGCTTGGTGCACTTTGGAGTGCGGGCTTGATAGAAGCAATTTGCAAGCTTCTAGTAGCTAAGCAGCAGGCATTTTACCACAAGTCAATATGGGTATTTGCTCTGAATGGCCGCAGTATCCAACCCTGCCATGATACAACTCGCAGTGGCGGATATCACGTCTGATACAAGCTCCTAACACATTTACTCTGACACTGACACTGACACATGAAGATACAAACATTGACGTCGTCACTTCACCGTCAAATACGGTATATTCCGTGATCCGGCAGTTCCTCATCCACCCGATGCATCGTGCGGGGAACCAAACCTGGTGCTTGGTTTGGTCATCACTTGCTGCAGTTTGAAAGCTTGGATGTCACCCAATGCCTATGTAAAGAGGTGTAACCATGAAATTCTCCAGTGTTTCCTATCCTCTTGCGTATATACGTTTCTATCACGCAGCACATTCTAGAAAAAAATACTTCCCCACACACACACAAAAGTAGCCCCACGCGGGGTCGAACCCGCAACCTTGAGCTTAAGAGTCTCACGCTCTACCGATTAAACTAGCAAGGCTTTAGTATCTAATATGCATCTATTTTTGACTATCAGTCACCACAATAACATGCATAACCTGTTCATCACCCGTCACTCAAATAGTTCCGGACATCCTCGCGTTTATCACGGTACCTTACTCCTATGCCATGGCCACCAGCGGCCGAATGCAATATGATTACAAACAAACAAACGGTACCTTACTCCACCTCATCAATTCCCGGTGCCGCGGCCTTAACCGTCATCCTCCCCCACTGTGTCATATCTCGCAATTCCCCACGGCAATTGTGTAATAGATACTGTATAGTACTCCGAAATTTCCCCGATATCTGGCCAGGTACACTCATGCCATTTTTACTGGGTGGGCATTGACCACTCGTAAGATATAGATGAAGACAGATCTTTGTGTGTATCCATGTTTGTATTTCAATTCGAACCACTCTTTCCCCACTCGCGCTCCTCCTTCCTTAAAACATTAAATGACAAAATGAACACCAGTAACAGAATCCATCTAGAGCAAATCAAAAGCAAAGTAAAGAAATAAAAAGAATAATAGTGGTGCCCGAAACGAAGGGGACTTACACACTCAGGTGCGAAAAGAATACAGAAGGCAAGAACAACAATGGCAATGCCAAATTGTTGAAGGGAGGAGATATTACAAGGTAGGTAATACTAATAAAAGTAGTTGTTATTGTCGAAGCCAGCCAGCCAGGAAGAAGACAAAGACAACTGTAGCCCAATATAATAAAAGGAAGATAGTTAATAAGAGCCCCGTAATGCCCATCCGTCTATACCACCGAACCCGCCATAGGAAACAATCACACAACACACAACTCAAGAAGACACAAAAACAGATCGGCCGGGGCACCTCGGCAGTGGTAGAAAAGAGGAGTTCGTAACCGTATTATGTATAGGCGGCGGTGGAGGTGGAGGTCCAGCGTCGAAGGAAATCAAACGATCCGTCCATCGCCTCTCCCTGAGGTGCTCATCGCTACACCCGACAGTCCTTCAAATCCCTAACCACAATGGCAACGCTCGCCCGTTTTGCCGCCTCAGCGACGAGACTCATGTCCTTCCTCAGCGTGTCCTCGTAACTTCCATTACCCTCGCTGCTCCAGACGGGTGTGCTCTTGGGTATCGAGCCGCGGCGGGAGTGCGCAGTCGGCGTGGGATTCGGGGGGATGAGCGCGGACTCGTTCGAAGCGGAGCCTGGCGGAGAAGGCATTGTGCAAGAAATGTGTTGAGGTTTTTTTGGTGTCGTAGTGACAGTGGTGGTGGTTGTGGTTGTTGGGAGGAACGGAGGAAGCTCCTGAGCTTAAGAATGGGGGGGGAAAAGTTTCGCCAGGGGAAATTATTGGATTTGTCGGGTAGATGTTGAGGTTGGAAGTGAGCGAATGTGAAGACCGACAGCTGAATGGAGCTTATCAAGCTCAGCTGCGCAATGTGTGTAGTGTCGGTTGGTTGGTTGCTGTGTTCCGGTAGAATGGTAACCGTGGGGGAAGAGATGTTCGGTTGACAGGGTCAAGCTTTCGAAAAAAAAAAAGTGACAATGTGGGGTGTCGTGAAGGAAAGCAAAGGAAAAGGTTCTCGCGGAGGGGAAGAGGGGAGAGGGCGCAATAAATGGAGGCGAAAGAGTCTCGAGAGAATTTAGCAAAGGAGAAAGTGATATTCCTTGGATGCGAGGTGATTGATGGGATTGATTGATTGCTATGTACGGGGGGAACAGCCGTGTTAGAGTGTAGTCAGACTAGTGTCCGTCAGCGGCAACATCAAGGGGATCAAGGGGAAGGAACTGTGGAAGGGGAGGAGACAGGAATGAGCAGAGGGTGAGTGAACAGACCTGGTGGTGTCGTCGTCGGCGGAAATGCGTATTGCGTATTAGTCCCAGAATGTGAAGCCGAAGCCTCAATTCAATACCGCCCACCGACGACGAGCTGCCAGTTTATCGTGATAGTGCTGATGGTGGTGTTCTCGGTATCTGAGAGCTGGGCGTCCGAGCATACAAGATAGCTTCACAACAACGTGCCGAACTGATCGTCACAAAGACGTGAGGAATTGGCCTGGCCTCAACACCAACAAAATGTGACCCTCACATCCACTCACCCACTCACGATGACCCTCTCTCCAGTCGCCATCGTCGCCCGTGCCGCTCATCGGCACATCTACCACCAACAGAATTCTTCTCCGTCCAGCATTGATTGCCAATTGCCGTCGTCAAACAAAAAGGCAGAAACGAGCAAGAATCAGCAAGGGATCTCCTCATCCCTTCCCCTCTTTCCCCTACCTCCATCCCGTTTGCACTTTGCTCAACGTCGAGCATTTTTTGCGGACCGCAGAAAAAAGTGCAAAAAGCATCACCATCAGCGCGGTAATCCATCCGATTCCCCTACTTTAGAGTAAAGCCCACAAAACACCTAAAAACTGCAACAACGTCTGTACCCTTCCGCCCCCGAAAACATATTCCACCACCACCTCATTCTCACCGTATCTTTGTATATTTTTTCGGCTGCTTTGTTCCTTCCCCACACAACTAACCAGGCCCCTGATGCATGCACCCGAGATCGATCTCCTTCCAGAAGTTCCATGTCCCCGCACAAAAAAATTCTGCTGGCCTGTTTCACACGCACACGCACTGATGAAACATAAAATGTGGATAGCTCAAAATAACACCCGCCACCGCCGCCACTCTTATTCCCTGCAGGTCAGATCCGGGGTTTGGGTTTGCAGAAGCGTGGATTGTATAAGTCCGGGGTAATACTTCCCTGCAACTGGGGATGGATGGATGGATTATGCAAAGGATTGAAATGGAATGAAAGAACCTTAGGGTCATGCAAGCCAAGTCATATATCTGTCCGGGGTGCACATCAACAGCGTGATGGAACAGAAGGAGGAAGGGAGGGACGAGGAGAGACTAAAAAGTTGCGTAGCATATACCAGGACAAAGGGAAGCTGTTTGGATATCAGCAACCACTTCCGGCCACTGCACCTTACCGTAGCATCGTCATCATTACCAGCTCACATCCGTCCACTTCACAGCTCGACGACGGCAAGCAACTGATGAGTGGGGGAATGTTCTTCAAAAACTAACGGAGCGGTGGGGCAAATAAACAGCAGATATTGGATACAATTTATTAGCCGCAACAGCATCTCATTCAATGATAACAAGAACACCTTTCGCTAATACTATCATCCAACCAAGTCTCCATTTACTCTCATTTCATTCCATATATCATCAAATCTTGCCTCATTCAGTCCTACCTATGCCATCCATCCATCCACAGCGGGGTATTATCAACCCCTCTCCCCCCGTCCACCATCCGTAAATTCCAATCGCAGAAAAAATACCAACACACATAACGCACAAGCAGCTGGAAAACGGGGTTGTCGAGAAAATAAAAGCAGATATCACGAAGAGAAGATGGCGATGAGTGAAGCTCGTGGAGAACGACGATGCTATTGTGACACACATACTGACGAAACAAACACATGGGAAAAACATACTGGCCTCTCGTACCGGATTCAACTTCATTGAGTAATCCACCATGAGAAACTTTTTAGCGTAAAACAATGAGAAAAAACCTCCGAAAAAAAAACGAGTAACAATGAAGGAAAAAATAATAACCATCTGCACGTACACAAAAGGCATACCCCAATGTGGCAACCACACAGTGAGGTACAACGAACGGATGTGCTATACGGAAAATGATGAAAAAGAAGTAGATTTAAGAAGGTATATGTCATAAGTCCGAAGAAGGAAAACAGATGTTCAAGGAAAGCGAAGAAGGGTAAGAGGATACTTCGGAATATCCACATTGATGCATACTAGAGACTCCAGGGCATCGCAGTCGAAAACAGTAGACGTACAAACGCAACACCAAAATCACACCAAACGGAATGATACAATCGAAAACATAGGCCCAGGACTAAAAGAAAGGCTTGGTCGCATTGTGGCTGAGCAATTACTGCGATCCAGGCACGCGTTATATTAAGCCACACTGTCGGAGATTCTCTTGTATGATGATGTCTGCCAGATGTTAGACAACCGGTTGGAGGAGGGGCATATCGGGGATCAAAGCATACCATTCACAGCTGCCATGACGAATCGAATCTGTGTGGTATCCGTCGCACAGGTGAAATGAGTGTAGATCTGCTTCGTTTCCGACTGATTTAGCGATACGAAGCGGTTAAGGATGTAGTCGCATGCAGCCGTGTAATCATCGCCTCCTGAATAGATGTTTAGCTGCGTGATTGAAAAGTACATTAAGAGAAGTGTAATACAAACCTTCATAATCCGAGAAGTAGTTCTTCATCGGACTTACGGGCAACTTCTCTCGGAATCGATCAATCTTGTTCAAGAACAGAATGATACTTGTCTTGACGAACCATCTTGAGTTGCAGATGGAGTCGAACAACGTCAATGCCTCTTGCATACGATTGACCGTCTCATCCTCGAAAAGCAGCTGATCATATTCCGAGATAGCGACCAAAAAGAGGATCGTAGTGACGTTTTCGAAACAATGGATCCACTTCTTTCGTTCAGATCGCTGTCCACCAACATCAAACATCCGGTACGTGAGATCCCCAATGATGAATGTCGTTTCAGTAATACCCGTGGTCTTAACGCGAGAGCGCAATACATCCTGGTCACTTGGAACGTACTCCGGCTGAGCAATACGATCAATAGAATCGAAGTAACTGAAAATTGGTTAGTGAATTGTCTTTCTGGTAGCTGACTGTAGGTTGCCTACTATCGCGCCGAGTCATTCAGCTGATACTCCCTTGACCGCTGGAAACACTGCTGAACCCCACGATCCTGCCACAACGATCGAATGGCGTTTCCAACCTCCGGTGGTAGACTATCACCCTCAATCTGTGTGGGTTGCATGAAGATAGTCTGAACGTGATATTCGCCCCGATTGTCATCCAAAGGTAACTCCAACGATTCCATCGCCTCCAAGATAACCCTCATCGATTGAACGGTATTCGAAAAAATGATTTCCTTGAAAGACTCGCGTTCATCACGGCTGTAGCCGCCCTCGTGGATGAGCTTCATCTGCTTCAAAATTGTAGACTTTCCAGATTCTCCAGCACCTGAAATTTCAATCGCGATAAGTAAACTGCAAGAGCCGAGGATTAATCATGGGTATTTTACCGAGTAGAAGCATCTTGATCTCGTTCCTCTGCATCATCCTATCTTTCTTTAACGTGTTTTCAATCTGTTCATTCCTCATCTTCCCCTCCTTTTCCTCCGTGCTCATGCCACAACCCATTGTGAGAGACTATACTATTCTCCTTGTCGAATTTCGGGTAATTAAGGACGAAATTTGGTCCGTTGAAGGCGTAGATTCACTGTTACGAGGAAGCGCCGCGAAAGATATGATTTCTAATCGATGCCGGGCGAGAGGTTTTGAAATGGTGGCTTCGAGTCTGTATGCTGCGACGTCGATCAGTAAAGTACTCTCGCAGACATCGGCAGAAATAGGGAGTGGGGGTGAAGAGGAAAGCAGAATGATAAAAAGGCAAAGCGCAAGGATATATCTGCTGCCATCTCTAAGATACGAAGGTAGTCGGCATAGTAAAATGCGCGACAGGGAGACCATCGTACAAAATACTTCTTCTATTCTCTATCGCATTTGCGCCTCGCTTCCTGTGGCTACACTCGAACGAAGGATAACAGAACGAGGCTCTGTGGACATGATGGGCGCAAACTTGATCTGCAGCAGAGATGACGATCACGAAGCGGCAGAGATAAAGCAAGAACAGAGAAAGCGGTAAACGAAGGAGCGCGCCTGGGGAGAATCGGCTCACCTTAGACTGACGGAGAAACAACACGTGCAGAAGACCTCTCTAAGTCGTCCCAGATTTCGAAGCAATCAACAACCGGTGAAGAATTATCCCGCAAAGAATTACTCCCAGGAGAAACGAAGGTGGCGACAGGTGGTGATTAGTGGTAGGAGGTTGCGAGAACCCAATGAGTGACGGATGGTTGTTGACAAATGAATGAACGAACGGATGACCTTGGTGACAGGGAAGCGATGGAAGGGCGATTGATTGGGTTGGTACGGGTCGGAGGCAACCCCACAAATGATCCACCAAAGTCAATTAATTTGGAACGTCAACTGTCAACGGCAACGACGGAGTGCACAGAGAGGATGCTGTTCGGGGATGCGGAGAGGGTTGAAGAGTTGCCGATTGGGAGGTTGGGTTGAGGGGAGATGGAGAGAAGACCCGGAGGTGAGGCGAAGAGAGGACGTCAGGAATGGGGTTGAAATGGAAGGAAAGACGAAAGGTAATGGAAGACAGAGGGAAGGGTGAGCAGTCGATCGATCCAAAAGGGGAGCGCACCCACCAGCTAAGAAAGGGGCCGCAGAAGCAATAGCAGTGTTTCTTACATTTATTTACCACTCCCAACTAACCAGCCATCGCTCTTTAGGGAGCTACGCTGCTTCTAGGTGGGTTTTGGTAGTAAAACAACTAGTTAGATGCTTTTTACATTTACATTGGTAACGGCTGCATGTCAAGTCTAACGTAGCGAGTAGGAGGAATAGGGGAAAATGATGATAAATATCGTGAGCTTACAAGCACTAGCATGTTTATTATACCCGTTTACTACATCCGCCAAACTATTTGCCAGCACAGGGAGGAGGAGGAGGGGTAGAGGGAGACAAGTAAACCCATTGTATAGAGTGTCAGGTATACGCTTCTCGTCTCCCATCATTTAATCGGGAGGAAAGCCCAAAAGAAGCCATGGAATATCGGAATAATGGGGTCCGGGTTCGTTTCAGTCCTACCCACAATTTGTCTTATTCGATCCACAAGCATGCATATTTCCGTCGCACGCACGCCGAATCAGACGCCATGTGGAGACGATTCGAATACCTGGTAGATATCGGACTAATATAAATCGCCTTCTTTGGGGTGTTTCTTACTGTTGGAGCCTGGAGTTAGAGCTTCAGTGTCGTCATGTCTTGTTGTCCGCTCTCAGCGAGGAATCTCCACGGTATCTTTGGTATAATGGCAGAGAACTTAAAAGCTAGCTCTGGCTATTGTTTGCTCGGGTACTCTGTTGCTTGTGCTGTTAGCTTCTTCTGGAACTGTTCCTGAGACTTCAGCCTCTGCCAGTCTCTCCTTCATCGCTTATCAAACACCGCTAGCCTAAATTACACATGATGCAAATTTCGGCGTCCGGCCGATGATATCTTCATCACTAGGCGCAACACTGCTAGATGCAAAAATACGACAAGTGCGCGCGTTGATCATATCATGACTAGCATCATAGCGTATAAGTATATCTGTGGCGTGAATGCAGCAAAAGTCTTGTGGAAACAGGTTCCCATCCTTATTTTTTTTTTAAAAAAAAAACACACAAAACAGCTCCTAGCTAGCCAGGGAGATCAAGGTTTCGCAGTTATCACACTCAGCTTCAATAGTTGCCCATGTCTGGATGCTGCGCAACATGTCCAGGCCAGAAGTTTGTCTGCCAACTACTTCCTAGTCGTCTCACATAAGAAGTGTCAAACGGATTTCTGGTTGGCACTGTCTACAACTTGCCACTTTGCACGACTAATCACCATGTTTCCGGCAGTACGGTGTCTAAATATGGGTGAAAGTTCGCAAGATATGGTTGGTGTAAGTTATCTAAAGTTAAGTCAAGCCGTTACTTAAGTAACTGAGTGAGATGCGATGAGCCGGAAACCTGCCGGTGTCTTGGCTGGCGCCGACCCTTGCCGCATACCACCTCTGACCAGAGTAGACGACTGAGAGCCTCAACCACCACATCTCTCAAACTCTCATCCTGGACGTTGTTGATTGGAGCATGAGAACGCCCTTCCGGATTGCTTGCAGCTAACTCCGCTCTCTCCAACTTGTACCCGCCGCTCCTTATACAAATCACAAGCAATTCAATGAGCACGGTATCCGATCCTATTTCCTTGAACTGCCCCTGCGCTTGTCACCGCCGAATCCGGTTTCCCGAACCTGACGCAAAATTTATATAGGTAAAAGGCAACCAATACCTTCAGGATCTCGATACATCTCGCTGCAATGGGGAATGGGATCAAGTTCAAGAGCTGTGTCGGAAAGTTCGGAAACATGCCCCGGGCAGGAAATGTTCGTTTGGTGGATTCAGGAGCTTCCATCTACCAGCTTGCGCATACTAACAGCTTGATGGTTATGCAGGTCTGGCTTTAACAGCTTCCACAGAAAGCGTGCTTTTATCTCTCCGTCCACCACCTCTAGGCGCTGCGAGTAATGCAGTTGCCAGTTATATTACATCCCTCACTGCCCTCCAAGATGCTCTGTCGGAAGAGATTGGCTCTTACTCGCTTCCTCTGCCAAATCTGCCTAGCCCTTCTGGTGGTGGCGAAAGTCCTGTCGTCATCGAAGCAGACCTTTTACAAGCTCGGATAGTTATAGCTGGGATATGCTCGATGAAGGGAGATTGGGTGGAAGTGTTGAACATAGTCCCGGGTGAGGACGAAGTTGGAGAAGGGTGGACCGGAGGACCCGGAAAGTCTGATTATATGGATATCATGAGAATTAAGGCACTTGTATTGAAGGGTGAGTGGCTATATCAGTATCCTTTGATTTATAGTCTCTAACTGCGCACAGGTCTTGCTTTATCACATACAAATTCAGACCAGTCACTACCATTACAAGTTTATCGAGCAGCAACCCGGCTGCATGCGTCTTATCCTCCTCGCGAGAATGGATCGCCAAGCCTCGCTATATGGGCCGAGAAAGCTCTTGCACTCTATGCTTTGGCAACTTACCGTGTCTGGCTAGAGGAACACGCCCCTCCTTCAACTCCGCTACCTGTCACAGCGCCATCATCGCCAGAAAAACCCTATCGCGATGGCGAAAACATACCGGACGAAGCTGACGGCGAGGAGACGGAAGAGGAGGAGGACTACGTAGGTGTGGCTATTGGAAAGACAATAGTGGATGAATCGATGGTTGCCAACGCTTTTAGGAGTTTCCATAACTTTATACACGGTGCTTCTACTAGACAAGCCTCACAATCTGCCTCCGCTGGTAGAACGTCCAACCTAGAGAGAGAAGAAAAGGGGAAGGAAGTCTACAGATACTACTTCAAGTTCTTGTCGCTGCTTTTACTACCCCCGGGTCATCCCAATCGCCCAGTCGCGAAATATCTGGTACCCAGTCGGAACGCCGGAAATAACGAAACTACAGTATCCATGGTTGCCCAAACCGCTCTAAGCAGAAAGACCAGCTCATCTAAGGCGGGAACGACTGAACAGCTGCGGGAGGAATTAAGAACCATTTCAACGATATTTGAGAACTACTTGATGGCAAGCCTGAAATTTCCCAAAGCAGATGAGTACCACGAAATTATTGGGGAATGGGTGGATCAGGTGGTTGAGAATTGGCGAATATCAGGTGGCTCATCGGAAGACGCTGCACCTGTGGTCGAGGTTCTCTACCGAGCGTCCAAGAAATCTTTTCACTCTCCACGGATATTACGACACCTTTTCTATACGCTCACAGCAACCGGAAATTTCCAAGATGCGGTTGCTGCTCTGGATACTTACCTTACGCTTGTCCAAGGAGCTATGGACCGGATCCAGAAAGGAAACCATGAGAAGGATTTTGACACCGACAAGATCATCTTCCAGACCGCAGTGGAGGGAATCAGAGTGTTGTGCAAGTTTATTGGGAATGGTCAGAAAGCCATGGATGTGGCATCAAAGATGGAGAAATGGGTCGACGAATGGAGATTGTCAGACCCCGAGATACTGTCAGAAGTGTATCGAGGAATCGGAATGGCAAATGCAACTTTCTCCCGGCAGACTCTTGAGGGCGAGCTGAGACCTGGTGCCCAACAGGCCGCAGCGGAGGCATTCAGGAAAGGCTTGAGCTATGACCCGATAGACATCCAGGGTTGGTATGGGTTGGCATTGATTGAAGCAGAGATGAGAGCAGTGGACAGTGCCATGGAAAGTACCCGGAAGGGATTGGGTGCTCTGAAGTACAACTTTTTGGACAATGAAGATCCGGATGACGTTGAAGGGAACGCTCGAGATTATAAGCGCTTCGCGGTACCACTATTGCATTTGCTCGCCTTGTTGATGACTGCCAAGGAAGATTTTGAACACGCAGAAAGGGTATGCAAGAATGCGTTTGACATTGTGGGGGAGGGACGAGAAGCAGTCAGTGACTTAGGGGTTGCTGATAAAGTGGCCATCTTCGAACTGATGATGTCTCAATTAGCCATAGTCGAGGCAGTTGAAGATTCCGAGACGGCGATATCGATGGCTGAATCGCTACTAGGACTCTACAGCATGCTCTTTGATGGGACACATCTTGTTCAAAGGCTACAGGTGGGCAGTCTAGAGGATAATATCGGTGACACCGCAGGCAGCAATCTTTCCTCCCGGCCAACCACAACTGCGAGCAAACGGTCGCGACTTTTTGGGCGGAGCCATAAAAAGCAATTTTCTTCGTCATATTCAAGCCTCCAAACAGCCAATGGCGCAGATACACCACCTTCTCTAGGAGGAACCATCAAGCGGCCAAAATCTGGACACAAGTCCCTAGCCGGCATGTCGACAGGTACATCTGGGCAACATCCAACCACTCCAAAGATACAGGTAACGGATACTCATATTGGAGCCTCTGCGCCACCTTCAGAAAAATCGCAAAAGAGATTGATGCGGTCAGGGTCTGTATCTGGGAATACAGTACGACGGATGCGAAGTCTGGGTAGTTTGAGATTAAAAAATGAGGTGAAGTTGGATGAACCCCCGACTCCACCGCTGCCCACCTCGACCGAAGCATCCTCTCTGAACTTTGATAGTCCCGCCGGCAGCGTGAGTGGGCATGATCCTCATCTTTTTCATACACTCAAAAACAAATTGCATCACCACCATCACCTAAAATATGCACAATCGAGTGCGGCTGCCTCTACCTCATCTATGCCACTTGAGATGGTCCGCGACGAAGCTGCGATAGAGAGCAACCCCGCACCATCAAGGACAGAAAATACCCCCCACAATCTTCCTCAGCACAAACTTCCCTCTCCGCTTGGTGCTCTTGGCAGAACCATATCTGATGATGGTCAACTTGGGCGAGAGAGGTCTATAAGAAGACCCATACAACTCCCAGAACCAAAGCTGGCTGTTGACGAAGAGCGAAAGCAAGTTTTGGGTGCACTCAGAAAGGCATGGATATGTGTTGCTGGTCTATATCGACGAGCAGGGTTCTTTGGCGACGCTCTCATGGCTACTGAGGAAGCCAGCGGTTTGGTCGGGAAGGAAGGCGAAGGCGAAGCAGATGTTGTTGCAGAGGTTTGTTATCTCCCCCCCCCCCCCTCCGCATCCTACCAAACCTTGAGAAGATACATTTTAATAACCGTGTAACTTTTTCTGTATATAGCGTGGATTCTTGGCTCTAATACAAGGACGGAAAGCACTTGCCGCAGAGCTGTTTGAGCAAGCAATTTCACTCGACTACGACAACCCGCAGGCAATCGTAGGCCTATCCAAGCTCCTACTAAACGTCAAAGACATGGACCTACATCCAGATGAACCCCCGCCTTCCTCCTCTGCCCGCCCCAGCTCCCGAGGAACAAAAATTTCTGACAACACCGCATTGACAGCCGACGGCGAAGACGTCGACGAAGAAGCATATCTCAATAAGTTGGCGGGTAGGAACCGGTCGCTGGGACTTTTGGAGAAACTCGTCGTCTCGCCGCAAGGGTGGGATCTACCGGATGCGTGGTTCCTGCTCGCAGATGCCCTCGAAAAATCCGGCGAGATCGAGAGGGCAAAATGTGCTCTGTGGAGAGTCGTCGAGCTGGAGGATGGGACCGGGGTTAGAGGGTGGAGGAGCTGTGGTGTCGGTGTTGTGTAGTGTACCCCCCCGTCTCTTTCTTTTCAATTCCGTCAATATGCAATTCATCAGCGCAGCATTGGTTCTTAGTCCCGTTTCTTTTGCATTTTCTGTATTTATTCCGGCCCCTTTTCTTTCTTTGATGAACGCGTGAGTGAACTGATATTATTACTATCATTTTTCCTTTCTTTTTCCTTTTAATATACGCAATAAAAGTGTGCGGTAGAGGTGTAGGTGTGTGGAGTGCATAGTGGTTTTTGGGCAAATTCGGAGACGAATGTTTGTGAAGTTCAGATTCTTTCTTTCTTTCACATCAGTATGGCATCTGTGTATTAAAGATATCTTGCTTGAAAAAACTGCATCGTTTTTTGATATATAGATTGGAAAAGATTTTGATTCCCGGTCCCCTTTCGATACTTTCTACAGCCACGCTTTGGGCATGAAGGCCCCACTCCCCTGCATCGAATATCCCGTGGTTGTGGATTTCACCTGCCCAATCGGCCGGGCTGAGAGAGAGACATAATCCAGTCATTAACTAAATAACTGTTACGCTCTAATATGTTACAACAGTACATGTACAACTTTCTTTGCGGAATTCAAAAAGAAAAAAACTCCCAAAATCAAACCCCCGCTGCCCAGCCAAACCCCCCCCCCCCCAAGTCAAGGGAAAAAAACAAAAAAGGAAACATACACAGAACAGGAGAACCCAAAAACCCAAGGAAAAGAGTCTAAGACAACAACGCAAACCTATCTCCAAGTACCCCCTCTCAAACTCAACAAGTTCTCCACACACTCCATCTCATCGATTCTCCTTGGCGAACCACTATCACCATCAGCCACTGCAATGAAGTCGCCATCCTGGCTTCCAACAAGCTCCTGTGTTTCATCCTCATAAAACCCCACAGCATTGTCGCTGTACGTGCTAGGCCGTTTCTTCCTAGGTGTCGGCTTCCCCTTTCCGTTCTTTTTCGACGGGGTCGAGGTTGAAGACATCATCCCGCCTTTTCCAGAGACCCCTTGTACGCGGGGACGGCGTTTCGGTTCTGGGGGGGGAGAGACGGGGGCGCCGGGAGGTTGGTTCTCTTTGTCACTGTCTATTGATGGCGAGAACCCGCCGCGGGTTTTGTTGGTGTTACTGTTTGAGGACAGCGGCTTTGGTCGTGAGGCTTTCTTGGTGGAGGTTATGACTTTTCGTTCTTGCTTCTTTGCAGGCATCCGTTTTGACGCTGAAGGAGGAGGTTGTTGTTTCGCTGGTTTGGGTTGAGTGGTGGATTGAGACTGGGACTGTGTGCGAGGGAGTGATGGGACACCGCTGACGTTGTTGACGGTGTTACGTCGTGTCCGGAGTAGCCGCAATGCCTGCGTTGCTTCTGACGGCTGCGGAGGTATTATTGCCGGCGATTGGATCGCAGATTGGTTGTCGCAGCAGAACTCCCATAGCTTACTGTCGACTGGTGTGCTTAGTGGTCTTCTCTTTGTCGTGCGGGGTGCGGGGGTTGGGGGAGGTTTTGGCGGAGATGATGCGGGTTCGTCTTCGAGAATTACGGTAGCTTTGCCTTCGAGGGAGGTGGTGAGGCGGACTGCGGACGAGGAGCGACGAAGGAGGCGTGGTGGGGGTAACGGGTTAGCGGAGTTTGTTCGGCGGGGGTTGGAGGAAGAACGAATTAGTGGTGGCGGGGGTAAAGTGGGCTGCTGTTCGGGTGTGCCTGAGCCGTTTAGTACATCTTGTAGACGTCGATGGGCAGAGGTCGTCATTTTTGTTTCCTGTGTGGCAGTTGTTTTTGTTGTTGTTGACGTGGCGGTTGTGGCGGCGGCAGCAGTCATGGCGGTGTGTGTTGTGTACGTGAATGTTGTTTGTTGTGACTTTGACTCTTTGATCAACTGTTTCTGAGACTCGCTGGCGTCAAATTGTTCGCAATCGTCTTCGTATTCTTGGTGGTGGTCGGACTGGAGCTCTGATTCTGGATTTCGAGTAACGGCGTGGTGATGGTCACTGTCTTCGCTGTGCAGGAGATGATGGCTTGCTGGCTTGAGTGCGGAGACGAGTTGGCAGGGACTGCTGCTAATGGGAAACCCCGAAGACACGCTACTCTCGCTAGCGGGATCACTGTTGCTGCTGCGTCTGGGAGACGACGACACGAGTGATAACTGTGATGACGCGAATCGCGACATCGAACGTGAACTGTTAGGCACCATTTCATGGGGCTGGAGTGGTGTTGCTCGTCGTCTCTGCGCCTGCCGTCTGTTGCAGAACCAAATCTGCAATTCACAAACAGTCAGGACGCTATTCTTTCTCTTTATCCCTTCTGTCTCTCTCTGAACTTCTACGAGTCCTGCTTGCTCAATTAAACACGCTACGGCCTCCCCTCCGCTTCAAATTGGATTGCCCATATGTATGACTCCTCAATTATCCACCCCGAGACCTCGCATTGCAAAAAAAGCCACACACGTGAAATAGTTACCTGGACTTCCTTCTCCCCCATCTGTACCATCTTGCAAATTTCCTTTCGTCGCGCCTTGTCCGGTTTGGTGCACTTGCCGTACTCCTCCTCTAGTACGACCTGGTCATGTGGGGACGTCCGTCTGCGTCGTCGTCGTCGGGCGAAAGGCGCGTTGTTGCCAATTGACGCTGGGAGGTTGAACGGAAGGGTACCGTGCGAGTGCGAAACGAAGGCGTAGCTAGAGCTGCTGGTGCTGCTGGTGCTGCTGCTAGAACTGGGATGCGGTTCAGTAATAGGCTCAAGATCCATTTGGACTAACTTCGACGCGTCTGTATCGGTTTCGTTGGTCGAATTGTTGACAACCTCAGTGTTGGTGAGTAGTGATGTGGCAGACAGTAATGTAAGTCAACTGCTTGTATGCGTGGAATTGACGACTTTATGGAAACAAATATTATCGAAAGTCACGAGGGAAATGTGAGAAAGTGAAGGGGAATGGAGAAGAGCGGCGGGTGCCAGTAAATATGGTGGGCGACGCAGTGGGGGCTGGGTAGAGCCATCAGTCAAATCTCTTGGTGCCACGCGTGTGCACAACGCTCGTTCCCATCAAAACGCGCGCTCACGGGTTAAGTTGTTCCCCTCTTTTTCCCAGCCGACCCCAGCCCTCCCTTGCTCCCTCCCGCGACGGCGCGATCTTTCCTATCTGTACCTGCATAAAAGTGTATAATGAGCTTTTATAGCTAGGAATTGGGAATTCTCATTCGACCGCCCACATATTCTCCCAGCCGCTGTCAAATCGTAGATCAGGGCCGTTTCATCACGCAATAAATTCCAGTCTGGACTGATGTCCGTGCGCTGGCTGAGATGATCCCATCTTTGTGTGGCCCGATTTTGTATGTATTTCCTCTCTCCCCGCGCCAAATTATTCGACAGTTCTCACGCCCGCTCTCATCTCCTTAAAAAGATATACTGGCTGGACAATGCTCATCAAATACCCAGTCAAGTACTGTAGTTAAGCACTTTTTGGTGGCTCACACAGCAAAGAGTAGCCGGTACGACTTCAAAAGTACTTGGTGTTGGTACTCCAAGCCGACGCCTCCAACACCGAGTCCAACAATACCACAACCCACCTACAAAAGGACAGTAACAAACCCATGAAGCGCCGCCACAAGGCGATGGTTAATGTATTGTATTGTACCATACTTCTCTAGGATCCGTAAATACCAAATCTGGAAAGTAGATCCCACGCGTCTATGAACGGTCGCCATTTACGCGTCAGGGTGAGTGTATCCGAGTATGGGATATAGCGACTAGAGTACGTTCTGCATACGGTACTGGGACTATCAAGCGCCAACCATGGACAGCAAAGCAGAAGAAACACGCCAATTAACAGCATCAACAAAATTCCTGTTACGATACTGAAGAACAGGAATGGGTGTTGAGCGTTTAGCTACCGCAACACTTATATTATGAGCTGTGCTCCGTGAAATTTTGATAAATTTTTTTTCAGCTTGCAGCTTACTACGTACTTGAGTATTTAAGTATGTACAGTTATCTAGCTTAGCGACGGATCGGCAAGCAGATAGATAAGTAGAGAGCGAAAAGGAAGAGCAAGAGGGAGAGGGAGAGGGAGAGGGGTCTCTAGTAGAGAGTGACTCCCTATATTCTACTAAAGTACTCATATATCACTCGGTTGGCAACTGAACCAATCCCTAAGCCTGAACAATAAGCAAGCTAGATCAAACGCGAGAAACTTGGCTAAATCTAGTACATAAACAAGCTTTAGTCTCGAACCGCTACTGGCTACGAATTTTGGGCAAATGCGAACGGCTGGAGGTCATGCATATTATATACGAAAGCTGATAGAACTCCGAGAATATAAAGTTTACGGTACCGTAAAGGCTATAATGGAAAGAGAAGTATCTCAGTTTTACAACTGTTATGGTGGAAGTGACCATGGGTATTCTAGCATACCTCCATCAATGAGACATCAGAGTCTACAAGCCAATCTGTACTCTATGTGTAAGCATCGCGACTTCTGGGTTAGCTGCTCTGGCCAAAGAAGTTCTGCCACCATCAGAGATATTGGGGGTAAGCCAGAGAGAGGTAGAGTCCAGATTGACTTTGACTAGACCAAAGCAACAATCTTCATTATACAGACGGTTTTTTGACGACCTGAAGAAGGGATGGTCAACGGAAGCTCAACTCCTCGGAATGGATATGAGCGGGCTACAAGTTGCATCTTCTTTTCGGTGGCTTTAACGTATCACCATCCATTGGACTATAGCTAGTACCTAGATTGCAGCGGTAGATTGTTCCAGGAAGTGAGGTCGGAACGACAAACTCAAAAAGGCCGGAATTTGATGAGCAAGACGGTGAACCGAATCTAGAGATTATGAGTCTAGATGGGTTACTCGTTCCAGCGTACCGTACTATTTGGATGGATCTGTCTTTTTTGTAGCTCGTGCAGCTCACATGGCTAACTGTATACGCCGCCCTTATTGGTCGAGTTTCTGGCTTTTCTGGACTTCAAGACTTCAAAGGTGAATAAAACCGTAGTTGAACTCTGGAATCCTTTTCTTTCCGGATCCTAGGTCTGTACAAGGGACAAAAGAAAGACGGATTAAACCAGAGTAAATGCAACGGATCTAGCAACCTGCGATACTACAAAGAAACCGAATATGGCTAGATAATACGCTATATTGTCCGCTATGACGGACTTGTGATGGGGAAAAAAATCCCGAGTGATCGTGCATGATCCATATCTCCAATTGGGATGCTCCACATGATGTAGTACAACGGGTCGACATTAGATGATGTTGTACATGAGTGACGCGGCAGTTTCCATTTGATTTCTTTTTCTCCCGGGAAGGCAGAACCATCTTTGGTTCGCACGAATGACGATAAGAGGAATCCGGTGGATCGATTCGTGCATATGCGTTACAAGTCCCTAACTAATATATCTTGCAGCAGCACACGCCCTTCCCAGTGGGTATCATTGGATACAAACTCAGTAAGATGGGCACTAATAACTACTAATAAGCCGTTAATCACTGATACGGTTGAGCCCGGCGGTAATGCGGCATTTGACTAACAGGTTATCCGTTTGCTAGCATGAACCATCACTCGACTTTTATTAGGGAACCTTTTTTGGTCCGGTCCACAGTTCCTGAGGCTGTACTCTACAAATGTGGATGATACCCGGGTAATGAATACCCATATTATGAGTGCATGCATGATGCAAAGTAGTTGATACGTCACATTAACTCTATACAGTAGTTGACGATCAACACCACAACCACCATCCCCACAACAATCACGACAATGTACGACTCATCGCTCTTCGTATATGAGGGAATTTGCCGGCCAACAGTCACAGCGACGGCAATGAGCATATTATATATTTTCTCGTCTTTTGCCTCCAGCGAGTGGCGCATCACTAATTAGTTTTCGGAGTATGTGCCGTCTCGGAGTGCCGCTAGAGCTAGATGTTTAACATAACAGCTTGAGCTCAACTTTGCATATATTGCAACTCCTCTCCTGCGCCCTCACCTGTCAGATCCTCACCGAAAAACATCGCAGCACAGCAGGACTCTTGCTCTCTCTCACCCCTCACCTTGCCCTTGCGTAACTCTTGCGTTTACCGCCTGACCACCACACTTCTAGCTTATCGTGTAGCGTCGTTGGATCCGCATCTACCCATCCGCCCCCCGGTTCTCTCCGCAGTTATTTTCGCCTCCCTTCGCCTCGTTACAGCAACACCTCAGCATCGTCATTCTCGGAAGCTCTTTAATATCGACTACAGCACTTCTGACTTCTGTTCGGGTCTCGTTCGCTCAGACATCTTCGTTGTAGCTCTAGTTTTCGTGCCCTTACAGTCAGTCAGTCGCCACCAAAGCATGGATTTCGAACACTATGGCAACGGATCGACTAGTGTCAACAACATTACCACGGATTTGAATGGTGTGGGTTTGAAGGGAGCGCCGAATACGGCAACGATAGGTGTTGGTAGTAAAGATGCCCCACTCATTGGGATAATCGGCGCTGGGGTAGCCGGCTTGAGGGCTGCACAGGTTTTGCTGGAGAAGGGATACAATGTGGCGATTTTCGAGGCGCGGGATCGTATCGGTGGACGGGTATGTACGAGTAATCACTTGGGAAGAGCTGTCGATCTGTGGGTTAAATCTCTATCTTCTGAGTTATCGCCTCGAACTTACGCATGATAGTGGGCCAAACTGGATCCACGGAACTTTTGGAAATCCTATAGTGCCATTGTCAGAACTTGCACACTCGACCCTGAATAGCTTTGAGCACAGTTGCCCGGTGTTTGATTCCAACGGGGATCTTTTAGATCAGAAGGAAGCAGATGAGCTCCAGGACTTACTTTGGCAGGTTATTGAGCAAGCTACAGAGTATTCGAAAGCGCAAAAAGCCAGTATACCGGCAGAAAAGTCGTTATATGACTACGGTGTGGAGAAGGCAGAAGAGCTATTCGGGGGAGGTGTGTCGGAAGTTGTAAGACCCGACTTGACGAGGGCTGAAAGTGGACGCATTAGGTGGAAGGGCCAGGAACAAAGAAAAGCGTTATGGTTGGATATGGTGCATATGTTCGTGCCTCAATATGAGACAAAAGTGACTTGAGACTAACTCGATGTGATCAAAGGTGGGGAACTTTTATCGGAACCAGTGTTATGAAACAAAGTCTGAAATTCTTCCTCCTCGAAGAGCCTGTGGAAGGACGTAAGAGGCCGCTCCCTCGCAAAGTTTTGTCTAGTAGGTGGTTCTGACATTACAGTAGCAAATCTATTCGTTGCGAGTACTTACAAGCCGATGCTCGACATTCTTGCGGTTCCAGCTCTAAAAGCTGGGACAATACAGCTTTCCACACCCATAACGTCAATTACCACGGCCAAAACCCAATTTCTTGGTCAGCGGGGGATACTTCTGACCAGTCCCAACGCAACATACTCTGTTGATGGCGTCATTGTTACAGTTCCCCTTGGTTGCCTGAAAAGATCCACCGTAACCTTTAACCCACCCCTTCCGGGACGAATACAACAGTCCATATCTTCACTGAGTTATGGTCACTTGGAAAAAGTCTACATCCGCTTCCCCAGAGCTTTCTGGGCAGACGGCGAATCCCCGGGCTTCTTTACATTTTTGACGCCAAGTTACGCGCCCAAAACAAATCCAAATAAATGGCATATGTGCTGCTTTTCGCTTGCGCATCTTACGGAGCCGTACGATCAACCAACGTTGCTGTTCTATGTCTTTGGGCCCGCATCGGCACATCTGACGAGCCCAAAATTTGCCCCGGCAGACACCGACGAAGGATTAAGACAGTATACCGAGTTCTTCGAACCATACTTCTCACGCCTCGGGGGCTATGACTCGGATTCCTCGGATTGCAGGCCAGAGCGGATTGTCGCGACTAAATGGAGCCACGATGAATACGCTGGCTATGGATCATATTCAAATTTTCAGGTCGGTCTGGAAGATGGAGAGCGGGATATTGAGGTATTTAGGGAAGGTATTGAGGATAGACGTATCTGGTTTGCAGGTGAACATACGGCTCCTGTTCTGGGACTTGGTAGTGTTAGCGGGGCGTATTGGTCGGGTGAGGACGCGGCAGTGAAAGTTATTAAGAGCTTGGGCGGCGCCGTACGGAATCTTGACGAGTCGCTTGATGGGCTTTATGCGAATGGGTCTGCTACGGTTGATGGCGTTTGCGCGTAGAGCTCGTACTCGTCGCGGAGCTAGGGTTAATTATCGATGCCTGTGCTTTGCCTGTATTGTGGGTTTCGAGCTTAATTCGGAGATTTTGATTTGAGAGCGGTACTCGATGTTCGGGGCGTTTTGCGGTACTTTTGACGGGGAAGAGTAACCGGTCAACGGCCACGGTGTCTTGGAGTTCTGAAGTGATGAGTTCGTAATTATAAGTAGAGAGGGCGTTCGTTGGGTCGAGTGTATGCGAGTGATATCAACTCAACGCTGGTCGTTTGGTTGTTTGGTTTTGCTATTTTGTATGATGTAAAGTGTTTGATTGTAATGTAACCAATTGGATAGCTTAGAGCATGATGGGATGATCGGTAGTGAGTGGTACGTAGGTAGAATAGTATGATTACAGCAACAGCTAAGAGCCGCCACGATTGTTGTAACAATGTCAATAACCAAACCGACCCCATCCACATTACGGCTACTCCTAACAATAAAACCAAACGCGCGCACCACCTCGGTCGTTGCGGTCGACCCAGCGAGCTCAATAACACTACGCATACATGCACCGCCGAGAGATGGCGAGGCGAATGATGAGGTAGTGAGGTTTTTAGCTAAGGTATGTATGGGGGGAGTTGATGTTGGCCTCACTAGCTAACGCTTGCAGGCACTGGGCCTTAGGAAGAGTGATTCGAGGGTGGTTAGGGGGATGAAGGGGCGTGAGAAGGTGGTTGAAGTGTCTGGAGCAGCGGGGGTGGAGGTACAGGATGTTGTGAAGAAGCTGGAAGAACTGGTCGAGGATTAAAGATAGGGCGGATGTATGCCACACTTCCTCGGCTTTGGGTTCATCTGTCACAGCCGAAGGAGATATGAATTGATATCATGCTCTAGTAGAAAGACCCATTCCGTAACGCCTATCCCCCACCCTGCCAGATCTTCACAGCACCGCGCATCCTTCATTCCTCGTCTTCCTCGGCCGCCAGCACACCCACATCCAGCTCCTCACAAACCCGCAACAATGTTCCTAAGCTCTCGAAGGCACCGTTCGTGGCCACCCGCAGCATCCGCGCCGTCGTGGCTTTGTAGTATACCTCCAGCGTTGCACCCTGCGCTCGGAACTCGCGGACCACCAGGGCGGACAGCTCTTGGTCGACAGCGAGACTCTGCTGCAGAGTTTCTGCAAGGCGCGGGGTGGGGAGCGGGAGTGAGATTGTGCTGTGAGACAGAGGTGTGTTAGAATGGTGGTGGTGATACCAGGGGGCAAGGCAAGAGATACATGGAGTGAGGGAAAGCCGGGTCAACGGTTGATGCCATGGTCGGGGATCGTGGGCAGGAGGGATTGGAGATTGCAGGGGAGAGGTCTTGTTGTTGTCACAACCCCACACTCTGCCGCCGTCTAAGCAGAAGCTTGTGTCGGGGGTTGCTGTGACGACGGAACCGAGCTAGCGACTCTGCCGAAACCCAATCACAATTCCCCACCCCAACCATTTATTACTGCTTTTGTGCTCAGGGTTCAAAACAAAAACACGGCAAAAAAGAATAATAAGCACAGAATACCACCACTGCCTGCCCTTCTCATCAACATTCGACATCAACATTCCCCGCCGACCCAAAGACGAACTCCAGCGGCTTGGGATTTTCCTACTGTGCTGAGCAGTGGTAGTATCGCTTACACTGAAGGACAAAGAAAGAGTCGGCTGTCCGCACCTTTACTATTCTGTTGTGTTGTGGTGTTGTTTTTGTTGTTGCTCGCTGCTGTGTTCCCAACCCCAAGCCCGCTCTCCCTTCCTCGATACCTGCATCTGAACACACGACTTCCTCAAACCTGAGAGAGAACGTTACCTCCAATTCTTCTCGAGATTCTCTCCCAGGAATCGCGCTCATCTGCCTACACCAATACGACCTGTTTAGAGTATAGAGTAGAGCTTTCTTTCTTTCTCTTCCTTCCGTCATGAGTCCTCCAATTCCCTACGGCAATGTCATTGAGTACATCGCAGGTAAGCATTCCATCTTTGCATGTTCCCTCTCCGTACACCTCGCTCATCTCTCTTTCTCTACAGATAGACTATACTGGGCTTGCTATACATCGCCCCCAAACTCTGCTACACCCTTCCCACCTCAAGTAATCCCCGATCCTTACAAGATCATCGCCCCCGAGCAGATCCGCGTGGGTAGTCGCAGTCCCTCAAAACGTCGGCCGAATCAGGTTGTCAATTCTTTGGGGTTGAAGCCCGTGTATTTCACTGTCGATGACGCGCTTCTGTATAACGCATTTCACCATGATTTCGGTCCTCTTCACATTGGCCACTTGTACCGCTTTGCGGTCACGCTTCACGATATTCTTGGAGACCCAAAGAATGAAGGCAGAGTGGTAGTGTTCTGGTCCAAACCGGATGGAAAGGCTCGCGCGAATGCGGGTTGTCTCCTCGCAACTTATATGGTACGTTATGTAACTACGCGGGCGAGAGGGAGGGGATGGATGCTAACAGGAACGGAATAGGTCTTGGTCCAGAGTTGGCCTCCCCATCTCGCGTTGAGTCCTTTAGCAATGTGCGATCCGCCTTTGATGCCGTTCCGTGATGCCGGATACTCGCAGGCAGACTTCATCCTCAATGTTCAGGATGTCGTTTACGGAGTTTGGCGAGCAAAGGAGAGGGGATTGGTGAATCTGAGAGAATTTGTATTAGACGAGTATGCTCTTCGGATTCGTCTGATGTGGGGCGTGTGCTAATTGGGGTTGTGGCAGATACGAGAAATTTGAAAGAGTAGACATGGGGGATTTCAATTGGGTCTCGCCAAATTTTCTCGCCTTCGCGTCACCGCAACATAAGTTGCTTCCAGGTCAACAGCCTCAACTTCCAACCGACGAGGAGGAAATCCTTGACTCGACGCTACCTGTACCTTTCAAGAATGTGCTCCAACACTTCTACACTCGCGATATCGGACTCGTCGTTCGATTGAACTCACCTCTCTACCCGGCAGATTGCTTCACTGCTCTGGGAATAACGCACATGGACATGATCTTTGATGATGGCACATGTCCCCCACTCAATCTTGTGCGGAAATTCATCAACATTGCACATCAGACGATTACGGTGCATAACAAGAACATTGCAGTTCACTGCAAGGCCGGTCTTGGACGAACGGGATGTTTAATTGGCGCATACCTGATCTACCGTTACGGATTCTCAGCAAACGAAGTGATTGCATATATGAGGTTCATGAGACCTGGAATGGTGGTGGGACCTCAGCAACACTGGCTGCACCTCAATCAGAATGAGTTCCGACAGTGGTGGTTTGAGGACACCATTCTCGTTAGTGCCCTCGAGAAGGCAGCTAGCCAGCCAGTTATCCGAACACCAACAAAGGGCAAGCGTATCTCCGGCGCCATGACCCCAACGACAGCAAGACGTTCCATCCTCGGTGAAGTTGATAATAATAATGAATCGACCTCTCAGGCTGCCGCGTTGCCCGCACCTACACCTGGACAGCCACGAAAGACATCCAGCAGATTTGCATCCGGTGCAGCGTCAGTGAGAAGAGCCCAATACGATGAGGCATTTGATGGTTTTGGAGCAGCTGCCGACGAAAATGACGCGTCTCCTGTCCGCCGTCGGAAGTCGGCAGTAAAGGTCGACGAAGATGACCTTGCACGCGCCATCGAGGCTGGAATGACCGAGGAGGAGTACATGATCCGCTTACACCGAAGGGCCGCCACCAAGAGCCCCGGTGGTAAGAGAACTTCTGGCCATGCGACTTCTACCACCAATACAACCTCGAGCCACACCGTTGCACCAGCTGAGAAGCGTACTGGCAGCGGCATCGGCACCAAGGTTAGAAGCAGCCCACGTCGACAGCCAGTGGGTGCAGGAGTTCGCAAGACTTCGGGACGACAAGTCAGTGGAGGTGTCGGAGGGAGTACGACTCCTGGTAGGGCACTGTAGGAAGTGCACTCGATGTGTAGATTGAAGGGGTGGGGTCAGGATCAAGATCATATGGAAGAAAAGGCGGGAAGGGAAAGTGATGTTAATTCTTTTGATTCAGCATTCATATGAATATCGGCGTAATAGTGTTGGGATGCTTTATGTTTTTCTGTTTACTTTTCTGTTTTCCTATGACACGCCTGAGGAATTATCCAGGTCTGTCCTGTATGTATGTGTTTGGGTGTTCATTTTCATGATGGCTTATGACGACTATCCCCCCAATTCGCGTTTACGTTTTTTGCTGTTTCTGTTTATGAAGGGAGGTGTATTCTACTTAGTTTGTGTGTTTTTTTGCGATTCTTTTTTTCCGATTCCGGGAGATTGCCTAAAGAATGAAGGGATGGGAGGAAGGTATATGAATTTGCAAGAGAGATAGAGTAGAGTACATTAAGGACAGTTACATACCAGGAATTTTCTCCAGCATCTATCGGTGACTTTTGAGTTCGGGAATATTATGGTGATGTGATGTGATGTGATTTTGAAGAGGAAAAGGAGGGTTATAAAGGATAGAGAGCTATTATTAGGGTATGACAGCCTCGCTAGCACAATCGGTAGAGCGTGAGACTCTTAATCTCAAGGTTGCGGGTTCGACCCCCGCGTGGGGCTTTGACAATTACTTTTTGCTGTTGGAACGAGGTGGCAGGTTTGAGGAATAGGCCCGCACTATCTTTTGCAGTCATAGTGCTTGATAGATACTTACGTGATTAGGCACCGTTATAAATACCAATTGTAGACAAGTCCGCCCTTGTACGCATTGAGATTGACTACACTTACCAACCCACCACGCTGGAGGAGGGAAGGGAGTGCACGCGAATCTGGACGCGTTTCGCTACGGCTGAGCCTTTCGAACTTCTTGAAGCCATTGGTAAGTCGTCAACCACGGGAACTGTAGGCAACCGGTGTGATCAACAGCATGCGGTACGGTGGGTGTTTATGCTCGGCCGTAGGGCCCTCTGGATATTACACGGATTGAAACTCGTAATAGATTCTATCGGAGATCCGAGGGATATTTGAAATTACTCTGACTGAATCGAACGAGAAATTTTTACGGGAATGGCCCGCGGTCATCACTGGGCACTCGTTTTCTAACTGCCTGCGGGGGGGGCGCGGTCACATAAGGACAGTTTGTCCCCATCAAGAGGCCGTGCTCTTGCGTCGTGTGGGATTAAGCTATGGAGGTAAGTCATCAACATGAGACGAGTTGGCTTAAGACAGGTCTCGATATTGGTAGGCCGCGGGATAAGACGAAGAAGGCTCGTGTCTGCATCTCAGGGTATCGAGTAGCCGGCGGATTGGGGTTTTCCAGATTCTCTGTAAAGACACCCCCTAGGTTTGCGATTGTACGTTGCTACCTATAAATTCTACATAGTAATGATTAAAACCATCCGATTAGCAAGAAACTTATCTGGCTGAGGATGTGCTAGAATCACTCAGCAAGCAGGTTCAAAATCTGCAATACACAACTCCCCTGGCTGGAAACACCAGCGAGTAAGTTCGAAACTTGCAGCGCTCGGGTGGTGCTATAATCACCAAAAACATGGGCTGGAAACCTGTGGTTGTCACTTTTGCTCTTGTTTTACCTGGGATCGGGACATTGGGGTCTTTGGGTTTTGCGGTTGTTCCGTGGTTTTTGTAGGAGCGATGGGAAGGAAGAGCAGATAAGTAGAGTAACTGTAGCGGAAGAAATGATATTAAGGTGAGGTAGCTGTCTGACATAAAAGTTACTACGGGACGGGTTGACTAACCAGACAAGACGTCTTGAGTTCCCCGCCAGACTCGTGTCCAACACTAGCTATATTCATCAGTCCGAGTGGTTAGAGAAGAAGATTAAGAATCTCTTGAGTTTGACCGTGTAGTTTCCGATTGTCGTTGCCTCCTTTAGGTTGGGGAGAGGCAAGAGAAGAGTCACGTCTGATTCTACGGTTACTCCTAGATAGAGATACATATCGTCTAACGTGTCTAGCCAGTTGTAGCTTTGCTGATTCGCAAACAAGGTATCCGGTGCGCTGGCGGCTATGATCAAACCCAAAGCCGGGTGCAGGAAAAACTGCAGTTGCAGCTTGATCATGAATGATATCGATGTGAATGGGGTGGAGTTCACATACTCGGAAATTTCACAAACTGATTAGAAAAGTCTGCAGCCTGGCCAGGAAAGTTTGCGAATTTCACGTCTTGACACGCCTCACGGTTCTCCTATCTTTCTCTCAAAGAGGTCAGTGAGATTAACAACAACACCCTATTGAATGTGGCGGTGGCGGTGGAGAGCGCTAGGGGTTTCATGAGGTTATATCTATGCATATGGATCTATCACTTTGTCAAAAGCAATGTTCACCGGGAGTGTCGACAAAGGTCTTCTTTCCTCGACAATTGTGCGGTGTGAATTTTGAGAGCCGTTGACCTACTACATCTTTTGCAATATTAATGTACAGTGGATGGTTAAAAGTGCTGAGTAAGTGGGCATTAAGTGGCTTCTACCACCCAGAGCTGAACCTGAGCCAGCACTTAACAGAAGCTGGCCTGAGACTTCTAAGAGTATACTCATGACACTCGTAAAAAGGGCTTATACGATTGTGTGTGGTCATTGCGGGTTACTGTACAGTTCATAAAGGTTACAAACAGGCGGCACATTCAACTGAGAATGGATCCTAACGGACTCCTTTGTGCTATGTAGTAGTCTTGTATATATCTATCGCTTATTGCCAATCCTTTTAGCTAGTAGCTGTAGAGTCTCTGTTTTCTGGTCTCATGATCCCTCTGCAAAGTCGCTCGCCGAAATCTAGCCGCCAAATCATACTTTGTGTTGGAGGCCGCTTGCAGGGGGAACTCGTGCACATTCCATACCCCCTTTATATGGCTAGATGCACTAGTACTCTGGCGCCTTTCCCGCATATGCGCTTTTCAATATGCGTGTATGCATGGTGAATTGAGCGAGGAGTAGTTATTCGCCGGTGTCTCAGGGCTATGAGGATCTGGAGCTAGCTAGGTGGGATTGCCGCGATGGCGCGCTTCAAACATTCTTCTTATCGTATGCCCAGCGGAGATTGTGTGATTACTTTATGAGACTTGCCGGTGCGGCGGTGAAGTTATGCAGAAGCACTGGCGCTACCGACCGGAGAAGCCTAAATTGACCTCTGGACGCATAGATGTGTAACAGATTAAGCAAGTGTGTGGATGCTGACGCGACTTGCATCTAGGTGAGCGTGCGTGTGGGCGCTCGTGCCTTCATATGCATGTTTGGGCATGCTGGACTTCCTTGGAAGTAAAGTGCAAGGCAAAGATGACGACACAGGCTCTCCTCAATCCTTTCTTCTCGTCTAATTACTGCGAAGTTATGCAATGCGCCGCAGATGAGCTCGGGAGCAGATATCGGTGGATGTGCATACGCATGTGTACGTCAGATACCAACCTGAGAACAGGATAAGGCATACTTACTGATATTTTAGCTATTAGGCTTGGGGAAGACACTCGAAATATCTTGTACAGGTTGTACTTTCGTTCGGTTCATGCGCATCTAATGCAGTAAAAGTCTTGAGGAGTGCCCTGGATGCACTCACAAGGCACGATGAATATTCTATCATGCCTGGTTGGTGGTGGTTCAATTCAATGACCTTGGGATTCCTGCGTCCCCACGTGCCATAGGATACTAGGTGAATGGAACCTGAACACATTAGACTTCTCCCCGCTCTGGCCTTAGTTTCCCATGGTCCCCTCCATCATGCTCGGAGCGGAACATGACTTCCGCATCTCTCAGAATATGCTTGTGACCCCTAGGTTGCAGCTCTTGAGCTCTAAATACATACCCATGAAGAATCTATCCGTAGCTGACCAAGTGCATACCACACCAAACATCGATTACTATCATCTGAACCATAAATTTCGTCCTCCACAGTCAAAAGTGAAGACCCACCATTAACGGCGGTAAATATCTTGTACGGATCACCCGGAGGCAGTGATGCATTGATAACCTGGATATTGGGAGGTAGCGCCGATTCACTGATCGAAACGTGGGTTCTGGTGGTGGCGGGTCAGGGATAAGGGGTCTAGGTAGCTCTGCGGCGATGGAGCGCACTCTCGGGTTCGGGTTCATCATCCTGGATTTGGAAGTTCTCAGATCTGAGGGAAATCTGATATGACACATTTCTCAAATTGCATGATTGATTGCTGGTGTCTGGAACGATAGATTATGAGAATCTGGAGGAGGAGGCTGTAGAGGATTATGAGTGATATTTGGTGATGATGACGCCTGAATGTAAGCGCCTGTCACGAAGTACTCACGAAGTCTATAACTTGTAAAACCTAAGATCATACAGAATCAAAGCTTTTTATTTAAGGCTCAGTTTCGTGTAATGTAAGCATGCGCAGTTACAGAGCGTGTTCGATCATAGAATTGTCGGGGAAAACTTCCTGCCGAGAAGAAAGAGAGCTGCTTAAGCGCCCAATGTTGGAGAATATTCAGGCAGCCAAACGGAATTCGACTTCACAGTTTTGGACCTACCGGAACTCTCATTCTGACATGGTTCCCTGAGCTGAGCTGAGAAGATATCATCATACAGCAGAAAAATTGTCTATGCATTGGTACTTACCAGTCTAGGATCTAGCCGCACATACATACATGGAGTACTTCGTTTCAACCGGTGGGAATCCCCGATGAAGTATACCGCTTCACTGGGGCGTTCAAGAAATTTTTTAGAGCCGAAAATGAAATGCATGGGGCTGAAACCAGAAGCGGGATAATCTCCAATACAAACCACTTAGAAAGCTTTTGGTACTTGGGGCCATCGGTAAGGTACCAAAATCCCTTCTAAGTGGCTGATATATACGGAAAGAATATCTACATTCACAATTTCTGATTCAGGGCCAATTGGATGTGATAGTTCCGCATGCCGAGGCGTGAGGCGAAGTGTCAAAGTGTGTATAAGGCAGGTATCTTGATGTTGGGATTAGCCTTCTCCGATCCAAACGCCGTGTGTATGGGATGGGAAAACGCCATCCTCGTATATTCTTCCCAGGTGAACCGATCAACCGGCAAAAGTGTCGTGCAGTACAGTATTCCAGGGCTGGAAGAAGGTATATTCCTAAGTCAATGGTGCGGTGCGTGGTGGGGTTGAGGGTGTGGGCGCTGCATGAATTGAAATCCGTTACACAGGCCCATGTATATTTTCTTTTCGCGACTTGCATGAAGAGCCGGCTACGGATATGCATATGTACACTTATAAAAATAGGCAGGCAGTGGGTATATGGTATCGTATCGCATCGTATTGTCCGTCACAGCAAATTCGCAGGAGGGGGTTGCAGGAGGCGGTTTCGCGAACTTGATACACCCCACGTGCTACCATTCACTGGCTGAAGCGAGGAACAGACAGGTTTCGGGCCTGCTGCACACCAACGGGGACGATCCGTTCGTTCATTGTTCTGTGGTGTCGGATCGGATATGATCCGTTCTCTTGCAAGCGCCGACAAGGGGAGATGCCGAGACATGACAATCCAACCCATCAACTCTACTGGCAGCAGGAGCCGAAAAGCTGCTGGCGGCCTGAAAGCGGGGCTCCCTCCTTGTGCCGTGATGCGGATGGTTGTTTTTTCGTTGTGGTGAGGGTGGAGCCTGATAACGAAAAAATGGGCGCGTAAAGACGGGCTCTCGTGGATTTTGTTGTCCTGCGGCTGTCGGTATGTTTCTCCGCAATACCCGGATTGCTGAAGTGCAGAATTTGAACTGGCAAAATTCAAACGGAAATTATTCATAGGGAAGAGCCGCAGTGCAGGGGGGGCTGGGGAAAGTGATGGCGATGATGAAACCTCGACTTGTATCAACCACTTACAGTGCAATGAAACCCACCCGCGGGAAGGAAGGCATTAACGATGGGGGGCAAGTGTCAATATAAACTCTTCCAATCCAGTTGATATAGCTAGGATGGTAGGCTCACAAGACCAACAGACAGCATCACCACCACCATCTCATTCTGCAGCTTCTACTTAGCTTCTTCTTTTCTCATCCCGACGCGGAGCTACTGCTGCAGGTAAACATCTCGGCCCAATTACCAATAGCCATCGACTCTCCAAGGTCATTGGGTGTTCCAACATCATCGTGAGCTGTATCCCTCGGTTTGCTGTTGGATTCGATCGCCGGTCGTTCTGTCTCTGCCAGCCCCGCTTCATAGCTTAATTAGCTGGCTTGAATCCCCCTCCTCTTGTTGAGCTTGACGACGTGGACGTAAGAACAAGCTCTCTCTCCCCTCTCTCAGTCTGCTCGTAAGGTTCAACATCCCTACCCACACCTCTACCGCCTCATTCTAGCCGGGTTCACGCCCGAGATCTAGAAGTTTTTTTTTTGTGTTCGTCCGTATTGATAATCAATAAAGCCTAAACCCGATATCGCATCATCAGCATTATATCACCGGAAAACCAGTACTCATACAGTACGCACAGCAATATCAGAGCAATCAATCGAGCCGGTGGTGTTGCCGGAATTGAACGAGATCTCATCGCTCTCTTGACGTCCCCTTGCATTAAGAAACTTGGCCTGGTTCCGCGAATCGCGCCGTTACACAGCTTGGCTTTTGGCTGATCGCTCCGACCCCTTCATTCAACCAATTTTATCTTCAAAAATATCATGTCATCCCCGCAAATAATTCAGACCAGAGTGTCGGAGGACGAGGCTGCACGGTCAAGCGTAACCGATTGTCCCCCCACCAGCGTTTCCGCAACGGGTCAACCAGATCCCGAGCTTAAATCCTTTAACTCGCCGCCCCCTCGTCCAAACTCTCATCCCACGCCCTCCTCCTCCACTTCCATCCCGACCCCGAAACTCCAGTATCCGGGCTCGTTCCCCACTTCTGCGAACAGTAGCCCTTTGATCCCCTTCAATCCCCCTTCAGATGAGCAGCAGACACTTGAGTCTCAGCCGGAACTTTACGATCTCGAAGAGCGCTACTCGTTGCACGAAATCCGAAAGGAACTACCCCCGTCCCTCCTATCGCTGGAGTCTCTAAAATCCTTTGCCAATTCTCGCAGCCAACGAATCACCGCGACGGAAAAGGTTCCGCAACAGACCCTGCTCAAGGCGCGAGCCTCTTGCCGTCCCTCGCTCTCCATTCAGCCAATGTCGATAGCAACAAACCTGCGACAGAGCGTCATGACCGCCAACGCTCTCAACTCACCACGGTACATCATCTCACAGCCCACCCACGGCGACCACAATTCCGGACTAAATGAGTACGCTATCGAAGCCTCAGCCGCCTCCGCATTGAGTCCCCCGTCCACCGCAAAGGGGTTCGGCCCGTTGCAGTCGCCATGTTTCTACCATCAACGTTTCGATAATGCCGTCAACGTCGAGCGTGTCCTTGAGGAAATTGCGGGTGATGAATACCGGTCGCATTCCCGTCTAATGCAGACGGCGCTAGGCGTCCGGGAGGTTGCACGGCAGCTGCAGCGAAGAACTTGTAAGATGCGAGTTAAAAACGTAATGATTGTTACTAAAGCACGGGATAACGAGTTGGTCACACTTACCCGGGAGCTGGCACATTGGCTCATGAAGACGCCTCGGTATGGGAAACGGTTGGGGATCAATGTCTACGTGGACAAGAAACTGCGGGACTCAAAACGTTTCAATGCGGCCGTATTGACGGATGAGGAGCCCGAGTTCCGGAACATGCTGAAATATTGGACCCCGGATCTTTGCTGGAGCTCGCCAGAAACCTTTGATTTGGTGCTTACGCTCGGCGGCGATGGAACGGTGCTTTTCACGTCATGGCTGTTCCAGCGTGTTGTCCCGCCGATTCTTAGCTTCTCCCTCGGGAGTCTCGGGTTCCTAACGAACTTCAAATTCGATCTCTACCGGGAAATCTTGAGTAAAGTGTTGGACGACGGGATGAGGGTCAACATGCGTATGCGCTTCACATGTACGGTCTACCGGGAAGAAAACGGGGAAAGCGTAGAGAAGGATCAATTCGAAGTTCTCAATGGTATATTGCTCTCCTACCCCTCGCTCGCAGATTTTACCTAACCACCCTTATGTAGAACTTGTCATTGACCGTGGGCCATCCCCCTACGTTTCCAACCTCGAACTCTACGGCGACAACGACCTCCTAACCGTCGTACAAGCAGACGGATGCATCTTCTCCACTCCCACTGGCTCAACCGCATACTCTCTCTCCGCCGGCGGCTCGCTTGTACACCCCGACATCCCCGCCATCCTGCTAACCCCAATCTGTCCACACTCCCTCTCCTTCCGCCCGATGCTCCTCAACGACTCCATGCTCCTCCGCGTCTCTGTACCCAAGGGCTCACGCGCCACCGCATGGTGTGCGTTCGACGGAAAAGGCCGGATAGAGCTGCGACAGGGAGACTTTGTCACCATCGCGGCTAGCCAGTATCCCTTCCCCACGGTGTTGAGTAATTCTACAGAGTGGATCGATAGTATTTCGCGGACGCTGCGGTGGAATACGAGGGGTGCGCAGCAGAAGGCGTGGGATGGAGTTGCCAACGGCGTGGAGGAGGTGTGGGATATTGATACGGACTCGGGGGTGTATAATAGTGACAGCGAGGAGGGGAGCGATAGTACCAATAGTCCTGTTAGCAGGAAGATGGCATTGCTGGTGTCGACATAGATGTACGTGGTGTTTGTGTAAATTTCTAGAAGGGGGTGGTGTTTGAATAGCGCGTTTTTTGTCTGCATGGCGTGTGCTTTTGGTGATTGGGAGTTATGGGTTATGGAAAACGTTTAGCTACTACTGTTTTCTATTAATTATAAGTAGCATGTATATACCGTTGATATTTACTGCTACAAAAGATCTTGAAGATGCGGCGATACAGTGATGCCTGCCCACTAGTTGGTGATAAGGGCCCTGAAATAATGTGCCATGCGGGAATTCGTACCCGTCCACGGTTAGGTTCTGAGATGATACGGGTAGACACGTTAGATGGCATCTGCGGAAGAGATAAGCTAATTCGGGAAGATAAGAATTATCGGTGTTGCGAGGCGGGGAGGCAGAGGGGTTTTCCGCAGGAGTAGGGGTGATATGGTATGATTGGCCCGTGTACGTTAGGCGCCCGCATGCAGTTCAACATTTCCGTGGAGAACGCTTCGATGGCGACTTCAGCTTTGGCGGACTCTTCTGCCTGAGATGAACAGTCCAGTTCGGGTTGGGGTCTGCCCATTCCAGACCAGGTTCGACGTAAAACCAAGGGGGCAAAGGCGAGTCTTTGTTTGAGAAGAACCGCCATTGTCTGTAGCTCACGAGCAAGGAAGGCGAGAGCAGCGCCTTGATAGCCAGGAGGGGTATGGCAGACATTCCGTACGGACATTGCCTTTGTTAAGGGACACGTGAACCTGCGACGTATTAGCCAGAGAAAGGAGACTTGAGTCCGGGGGAGCGATTTAACGCAGGAAGAGATAATAGTGACGTGGAATCGAATGCTGGTATGCCAGGTCGCCTAGCTTAGTAGGTGAAGTGCTATAAACGCACAGTGCTCTAAACACCCCGGTGCTTCAAATAGCAGTGTACAGGTTCGAAACCTCCAGAATTGCACAAAACTCCTGCTGGTTGTTGGCTTGAAATCTGCTTTGGTTATTCTTTTTCGGTGGCTTGTTATGGTGGCGGTGTGTGCTGATGGTTCTGGTACTTAAGTCACTCCGGACGGGTATGTGTTGTCTCGCTCCAGCGGTAAGCGATCTTTTCCGGGGTCACGTGGTTGTCGCTCGTGACCTCACTATCACCACTAAACCCCAGCCGCTTACCGGCGATGATAGGAGGTACGATTAGAGCCGCATCACGTGAGGGGCTGGCGCGAGACAAGGGTATGTGTGGAAACGAGGTATTGAGACTTGATGTACTAACCGTAGAGTATAGTACAGTACATAATAAACACATCCTACTATCGCCATCATCATCCTCATCTCCTCCTCTCTCCGCCACTTCTCCCTTCCCCCCCTCAACCCAACAATGGAAACCCCATCAAGGTAACCAATCGTCTACTCGCTGTTCCACAACGAGTAGAATTCTTACTACGTATTATAGCTCCCCGAATAGCGAATGCAAAGACCAACTTCTTCAGTCAACGTTACCTCCGATTTCGTCGAGGATACTTCTGATCCACTCTTTGTCGTCAACCCCTAGTAAGGAGATGGACAGTTGCCGGAGGACTGTTTACACTGGCATGCATTCGTGCAGAGAGCTGAGGTTTACTGGAATTCTGCGCAACAAAATGATCGCCCCAGTGTTCTAAACCCACAGTTATGACTCAATGGCGAACTAAAAACTCGCTAACCACAAACACCACCTAGAAAACGATCTTCCTCCCCTCCATTCGAAGGTGGAAAGGGTTTACTTCCGGCTACGGTAAACCACCGAGCTGTCTCCCGGATGGAAAAAGAGAAAGGTGGAGGCTCAGCGCTCGGTGTCGGACCTGCACACGAATCCCCGTTGGATCAGCTCAGTTCAGACCCACCACCCGTTGGCGGATGGCAACTCTGACACGGCAAAGTGTCGAACTCATCCTGCAAACTTGGCCTGCTGTCGATATCACTCCGCAGAGCTGTCAATATCTACGGGATAGGCATAAACAGTAAATGGCAATTTGGAAGATTGGAATGATTATGGCAAATCTTGGGTCAGGTTTGGAATTGGAGAGATGTCTTATTCCCGGATTCGTTCGGGACTTTATCGAGGGTCCCGCTGTCCCTTGCGTGACAAGAAGCTTGCCGGAGTGGTAGTGCTACGGTTGGTAGGGGAAGAGGTGCTCGGGTTAAAGTGTGACAAATTTGTCATTGTGGAAATATTTGAGCCGCGGTACAGCTTGGGCTATAGACTGGAATATCTTGCAATACATGACCAAAAGCCACGTTTTAATTGTATACCACTGCTTCAATTTTGATAGTAATATAGTTGTAATATCAACTTTTATGTTCTATATGCGGAGCACTATCATCAACAACTCTACGCCATCTGGCCATCAGGCAGCGTGAACTATCCTAAATAGCCCCAGCCCGTGGCAGCACCTCTGATTTCAGGATTAAACCATTTCATACAACTTCGACTAGAATTTCTTCGGACATACCCGTTAACCCGTAGGAAATAATTGGGTATAGTGTCATGAAGAACAAAAACTAACTGCGCTGCTGTACCCCCGTCGAATCGCCTTATCTCCTATAGTAGTTTACACCAGCATAGTTTAACAAGAAGCCATCTAATATCTTGGCTGGCTAAGCGTGGTGCTAGAAACATTAGCATGTAGGTTCAAAACCTGCAGAGCAGAGTTGGTACTGTAAACATTAAATACTAGACTAGAAACCTGGACGTAAAATTGGTGCTACAAACATCAAAACACCAAGCTGGAAAGCTGTGATTGCCACTTTTTGATCTAGGTTCCGCCGGGTTCGCTTTGTCTCCCTGAACAGCGATAACTGGTTTACACTACGATGGTTCAATCACGAAGTTGACAGGAAGCCAATAATTAGCCTTCGCTGGCTGAGTATGGTACTGGAAACGCCAGGATGCAGGTTCGAAACTTGCAGCGGAGGATGGGTGCTGAAAACATCCAAAAACATCAGGTTGGAAACCTGTGGTTATCACCTTTTTTGCCCCGGGCTTATATAACATGAGAAAAAGCTGAGGATCGTTGCAACACAACTGAATGTACCTCAAGCTGACGAACGAAGTTTTCGGCTACGAGTTTAGAGGTTAGGGAGCTTCCGTTCGCAGATTCAGCGCGAGCACTCATTACATCAGCATATCTTGTTCTATCGAATCAACATGACGCAACCTATTGGTCTAGCTGACCGAGCATGATATCTGAAACATCTGCATTCAGGTTCGAAACCTACAGGTGCTCTAAATACCCCCAGTGCTCTAAACACTCCTCGTGCTCTAAACACTAAAAGTACAGGTTCAAAACCTGTATTCTTTTGCTCCTAGTTTATTCGGATTTTCACAATAAAGTAGGATCTTGTAGGCACCTTCAACAAGCCCACGTTTGTATAAGGGTCATTGCAAACACTAATGCATGACGTGCTACAACGCTGGCTAGGAAGTTTTCGGGGTGTAACAGTGTTGCGTGGTTGCGGGCATGTTGGGCGTTGCGGGTTTGGGGTATTGATCGGTATGAGCACTCTTTACATCAACACAGCTTTTTTTATCAGGTTATCACGAAGCAATCTACTGATTTAGCTGAGTGGGCATGGTGCTTCAAACACCAGTATGCCAGTTCGAAACCTGCAGTGCTCAATTCAATGCTCCAAACACACCCGGTGCTTTAAAAACCACTATTTAATAGTACAGGTTCAAAACCAAGATACCTCGTCAAAAGTGCTTTAAATACTGATGCTCAAAACACCTGGCTTGTGGCTCAAAACCCGCATAGAGGCCTCGTCGTTCTTTTGCTCCTCTTCTTATCCTCAGATTTCTCACAATGAATCAATATCATGTGCGCGTGTAGATGTCAACCCAATTTACACAGTACCGGGGTCGACGACCCAACCAGTTCGCCCTATAAACAAGACCAGATCAATTGGCTAAACTGGGGAGGTGACCTAAACAGCCCGTGCTCCAAACACCAATACTTTAGAGTTTCGGTTATTCTTCAGACTACCCCTCCGAAATCTCGAATTATTCAACTACCCTCATATTCAAAATATTATTCAAACTACCCTCATACACAGACCGCGATTTTGAATAAGTTTACTTTCATCGCAGCTTCCAATTAACACTTCGAATACACCATCTACAGTTATAAGAATGAATAGTCCTACACGCTTAGCACGCCAAAGCCGAAGCCCTGCACTAGTCCAGTGCCCTTTGCATGCTGTTGGTGCACTAGTTCCGCTTACAGTTGGCCAAGAGCTCAACTCTTTTCAAAATTTCAAGGCAGTGGTGTATGAGTGGGCTATCAACTCTAATCACTCTGTATGCTTGCAAAAGTCAGACTGTAGAAGCAGATTCAGAGCGAGGTTTATCATGTTGTAGATTACTTTCACAGCGCTCATGTTAGAAAGCCTGCATAATTTTTAATCTAAGGAAGTGGGGGTAGTTTGAATAATATTTTGAAAACAAGGGTAGTTTGAATAATTCGAGGTTTCAGAGGGGTAGTCCAAATAATAACCGCTAAAGTTTAAACACCAAGGTCCTGCACAATTCGTTTTTTTGACACTTTCTTTGCCTTGCAGGCTACACTTTCCCATCCCCTTCGGAGTACCTGCTATTTCTTGGGTATGTTAATCCATAATCTTGTGAAGGGGATGGAGGCATCTGAACTTGCTGAGGGGTCGAAATCCTAGGTCATACATCGTTACGTATACTCATCCTGGGATATCTCTAGTCCTGGGACTTATTGCACAAGGGAACAGTTATCACACATGTACTATACACAGCCTCTGATCCTCCTAGTCACTATACTTTTACATCCTCACCTCTGCGGCAATTTTCTTGGATCCCTGCCGTCACCATAGCTCAACCCGTGATCGTTGGGTTTCTGCCATTGAATATCGCTCACAAGTTTCGAGTTCGTCTCGGGCCGTGGAAACAATCTCCGCTGGATTTACTGTTCTCTACATGCGCATCCTCGGGATTGATATCCTTACTACAGGGTTTTGTATCGGTCGTGCGTGGTGTGTTTATTTTCTCGGCTACAGATACTATACTACTCACAGTGGTCCGGACGCTGGTTGATGCTAACGAGTATTTTTCTACTAGACAGTCGTTGCTGACAGCTCTACAATGACCGGATATGGTGATAAAGCTTGAACCACGTACTCAGGTCTTTCTATTCCTCTGTTGATAGGGCCCCTTTTCACAGTCTTGCAATTCTGGTTCCTATCATATGCACCCAAGCTTGACCAACAGCAGACGTAACTTGAGTTTACATAGCTTTACAAATGCCTGGATTTTTAGATAGTATTCTACAATGCTGACAGACTTTAACCCACCAGACACCGGCCTGCTGACACTGCCAAGTATATAAAATTTCCGGACGGACACCCCCATATGACTGCTGACGTCCGGACCACTGTGAGTAGTACAGTATCTTCATATATCTGTTAGGGAATTCTATCCATCACACTCCAGCGGTCCGGAATCCAGGTGTGAATGTAATCAGGAAGCGAACTCCGTATTTTCTTCCATGATACATATGGACGGGTACTACGGGCATGTGGTTGCGAGATTGTTTGGAAGGGGCTTTATCAAAAAATACAGCTACCTAGGACGTTCTAGAACAGAAATTGAGGCAGTTGGCAACTTCTCCGTTCTAACATGAAGGGCTTGCCAACCGGAACCATTCTCTTGATTAAATAGTTGTTACTGTTGAAAAGCTTTCCATTTGGTAAGTGGAACGAGCGGTCTCTTTGTCAAATGATTCACTTGCTTACTGGATCGGAACATATATATATTGCAGTTGAAACCAGCTCCTTGAGTATGCCTGTCTCATTTTTGCCCACACAAACAGATCAAATATAGACAGGCGCTTCCTATCTACTCCCTTCTCCCCCCGTTCGCTGTTAAGCATGTATCTCCTTTTGCCTGCACATACTGCACACAAACAGAACTAAGACAAACAGACCTGCTTCTCACCCTCTATCTCCCTAGGTTACAAGATTCTGAAGGCCTTGAACCATAGTGCCTTCTTTGCCGCCTCGAAGTTTAGTTTGATCGGTGATACAACAGTAAAATGTACATATCCTCCGGCGTCGACCGCCGCGACAACTTTGCCAACGATTGTGTCTTAAAAGTACGGTCGTTTACCCGCGCGCCACTATCGCCACGCATAGCAAATGCTCCGTTCGGCAATGTTCCCAAGGCTCCGTACTCCTTAGTCATGACCCGTTGCTGGGTATTATTAACGAGGGCAACATTCCCTCGAATGCAAACATTTAATTTACGATGGCATATTTCTCCCTGCGTCACCCCGGTGGACCGGCCCAGCTTCCCGACTTTAACCTCATTACAAGCGGAGCCGTTTCCGAATACCACAACCTCCACCAGTCAGTTTATGCTAAGGGCGGTGTCACGCGTTCTTCTAACCCAAATGAACTGGCGAGCAGGTAGCTGCCGGTCATAGTTCACTAGTTCTATGTAACTACGGGGCTGAACTGACGTAGTCGCGGTGTAAGCTAGCTTCTCGTGGTACTGCAGTTTTGGAGTTTCAAGACGAGTCCAGTAACCGTAACCCGTGGCATGGGTAGGCGATATCAGTGTGATTATATTGAAATGTGGGCTCCAGCCCTGATGTACTAACCTTATTGACCGGTACAGTACTGTGCATGTCCACGCGCAGGTCCACAGGACTTCATAGGCTATGTGTCGATTATCCCTGTGATCAATACCCATATCGTGTGTCCTTTCAGTGTACTTTAGTGTGTGCGAAGGGTTAGGTTTCTGTAACGCAGCGGACCGTCGGTGCCTGTCCTCTCTTGCCATCGCCACCGTTACCTACTTTCCCCCCAACCACTCCTATTGCTAATATCATCCTTCCCCACATCTTTCCGCCTATTTGTATGGCAACCTTCCAGCCTAGAAGACCCCTCCCCCCTGTCTGCCCCATCATCCATGGGGTGCTCAACCATTCAGTTCGCACTCCAGCAGTCGGCGAAATTATTATGGTCTGCTTGCCAGTGCTAGTTTCTGGTCCCGGATCTATTGTCTCGCCCTCGGCTATCACTGGTGCGAATACAACAAACTATCATCTCTGTATTGTCGAATATCGGCATAAACTCAAACGTTGGTACTATGCATGTTTGGAATCTTGAAGTTTTCATCTGTCGTTCCTTTATCGAGTTGGACGATTCTGCTAGCTTTGTCGCTGGTTTGGACCCTAGTCTAAAACAGCAATAGATTCCGCTGCTATGGATTCCTGCTCTCGAAACCCCCCCTCAGTTTGGTGATCCTCTCAGTTCCGGGCTACAAATCTAGGTACCAAAGCTGGGTCACATGTGGCAGCATTAAGGTTAATATGGGATTCAATTCGCCAGTGAATTTTTTCATCAGCTTGAATGTGCCCGTCGTCCCCAGCCATCCTAATTTTTAGTCGTCAGACTCAAGCTTGCGAGCTAAAAAAAAAGACGGCTGAGCAACGAAATCACCTATACAAGTGTATACTGATTCAAGTCTATTATCACTCAAGTATAAGGCTTTTGATCCTCAGGCCATCGTGCCCCAAACCGAGCTTATCCGCCTCATCACCTATTCCACTCACTTCGACGATGTTGCTCTGCCTCATGTCTTCCATGTTTCTAGCGGAATAGGACCCGCTGGACTAAGTCTGATGATGGGAGGTGCTGACATTGTAGATACGATTTCTGTCTTCTTCGCCGCCCAAGATGACGAGACGATGATGATGACGAGGACTACGATGGAGTCGTGGTGGGCTGCGATGTGGAACAGTGGTTGATGATGTTCGCACCGAACAACCCGTACAACAAGGCAATGGCGAAGCGCTATGAGGCTGAGCACCTGCACCACCTTCAGAACTGGCTTACTGGAGTTTGACTTTTTCATCTCTAGAGAGAGTTGGCGTTTTGTGTTTCTAATCATTCGGTCTGCTGGGGCTATGGGTGTATAATCCACTCGTTTTTTTCGGGTTACAGATAACTACTTCAAAATGAACGTTTTGCACTTCTGTAGAAAATCTTCTCGTTCACCGTTCTTTCATGCTAGAGTTTGTGAATGTTCATCCTAAATCATCTCCTACATTGGAGCCCAACCTCTAGATTCCGTTCGTCGCCCGACCCCTCCCTGCTTGACACCTTCCGCCGCCAACCAGCCTTCCATGGCCGACAGATCTCTGGCATCCCATCCTCCGCCGCCTTCCTCTCCCTCCTTGCCTTTTGCTTCCCTGCCTCCACCACCTTCCTCCGACCGGGATCCCTCCGGACTATCACCCTCACTATCACCCCAAGACATTTTACCGCGGTTACGCGGCGAAGATGCCAATCTTATCTGTACTTTCACTAGAGTCTAGAAAATATAATCTATGTACCATAAGATGAAATATTTCAAGCTCACAAATGTGCAATGGTTCAAACAGAAATGTATGTGGTTGATTACATTTGAAATAACAGATTATGGTGGGTTTAAAGATAGACAGGTTGAGGGATACAGTAGCAGAAGCAGAGACAAGATGATAGTGTGGCTGCTTCGGAGCTAAATGCCTAAGTGACAAGATGCCCAAATACCCAAATTCCCAAGCAGTCAAACGACAAAACGGGCCAACTTATGGACTATTGCGCTAACTTGTCCAAATACCCAAATGAAGCATCCAGCAGACCGTCCATTGGATGCCATACACTCAAATTCCCAAGTGAAAACCGAGTTTAGAAACCTGTATTCTTTGCAAATTTACATTTGGTACTTTATTCCTTTGAGAGTTGCTAAATTACTGAGATCCCCTTTCTACAACAGTAGGGTCAAGCAGATTCCACACAGACTCTGCAAGGGTAAATTTGATTTCCCCCTGAATTGCCATAGAGAATATTAAAGTTATGCATTTTGAAAAATGAAAAACCCGGTAAGCAAGCGCGCGTAACTGCGGTAAAATGTCTTGGGGTGATAGTGAGGGTGATAGTCCGGAGGGATCCCGCCTCCGACGCCCTTTTAGATTCCCTCCGCCGCCTTTGTCCGCCACCGCCTTCCTCCGCCGCTTCCTGCACCGCTTCCTCCCACTACCACACTTCCACCGCCACCTAGTTCTGCCGTCACCTTCCTCCGACGGCTTCTGCCGCCGCCTTCCTCTGCAGTTCGAGTCATCTTCTGCCCTTGTTCTGCGGCCTTACTTTGCCGTCCAACTTTCCGCTTTCCGATGATGTTCCCCACTGCAAGCATTTTCGCAAGACCTTCATTCGCCATCAGCTTCCGCTACCATGTTAGACGTTTGGCAGCTAAGAGAACTTCGTCTGCTATCGCAACTTCCGCCGCTGTTACAAGCTCCGCCACCACCCAAACAACCTCCATAGTCCAGCAATTTTAAAGGGTTGCTTCGCTATAAGGGCCCAGGGAGGGGAGATCCACGTCAGCGTGGATCCTACGCCCAATGACCAAGCTTCCGCCGTCAGCCGCCTAAGTTTCTCATGCAGTTTGTTAGATCTTCCGCCGTCCCCATCTGACTTAGCCTTCGCCTAAAAACCAAGCATCCGCCCAACGATCAAGCTTCTGCCGTCAACCGCCTTAGTTTCTAGTACTGTCCGAATAAGCTTGTGGCATCTGAACGAGCCCTAGCTATTCAACGAAATTTATGCTGTCCAGCTGAGCTTCCGATCAGTTTCTACCGTGGTTCCGACAAAGCATCCGCCGCTAAAAAAGGGTTTCTCTCGTCTGAAAGAGCTTGCAAAGTGTCACCGAGCTTGTGCAATCTGATAGAGCCTTCCACCGAGCTTCCACCATGGAAAGTTCCACCATGGAAAGATACATCCGGCATCTGGGCTAGGCGAGCTTCCGATAACCAAGAAAGCTTTAGCCGGGCTTCCGACTAATCTTCTGCCATCTGCCTACGCTTCTGTCGGGCTTCTGCAAACGTTCTGCTAGGTTTCAGTTGACAACCTGATCACTTGGGAGGTGGAATGATAGAGAAATCTCTTCATGATTCAACAGTAGACAGAAGCTATGTTCAAAGGGTGGTTGTAATGCACAAGTTCATCTCTCTCTCCTCCTCAGAAAAGGTCGTACGGAGCCGCACACGATCACCTATGGTCTTATCTGGTTAGTCTACGAATCGATGACCGACCGATTAATTTAACCACTTTGGAACACCGGCGATATCAATGAATGAGCAGTTCCTCTCTTCCAAACTGCTCAAACGTGTCGAAATATTCCAATCTCTATTGGGGCGGGCAAGAAGAGGGAGGCAGCGTGGTGGGACCCTGAGGCCGCCGGTTCCTGCAGTAGCGCGGAGGTGGATGTAGTGGCGGCGGAGGTACAGGGGGTGGAGGCTATTGGACGCCCGGCTGCAGGACCTTTTAGAAAGCATACAGATGTACCCACAAGTCCCATACATCCTTATAATGGATCGTACTAGTTCACTCGAAAGACATCAGGCATGATACATGGTGTTCAGTAAGTCCTTTCACACGAGTCCTGTAGTTACAGATCTACACTGGTAGTTCTCCTACGTTATATTTTTGAATTGTGATAGGCCGTGTAAAGAGAGTTTTAAAGATTTGTCTGATCAGCCGGTACCTAGTGAACGTTTGTAATAGGGGAATCTCGGGGGGTAGGTTCTAAATTCGTTTTTCGTAAAATGGTGGCTAGCCTAGCCGCTAGAAATATTAGACTTGAGTCGGAATATCCCGAGGAATATTGAGATGGTAGCATCAGATACCGGGTGCCTGAGGGGAGTCGTGATCGTGTCGGAATCTGTCATGGTACCTGATGTCGTACTCTCTGCCAGCTAAAAAGAATGCAACGGTTAGATCCAGCACGTAAGGGAGGCATACATGTCTCACTACGCAGGCAGTCTTGATTAGACGCTCACCCAACAAGCATCTGACCGCAGTTACACAGAAGGAGACAAATGAAGAGTTGTGTAAAGGGTTAAGAACATAAACGATAGACAGAGCAGCGGTAGTTGCGGTACAGGTTGGGAAATATAGGAGATGGCTGCAATCGAAAACCAGCCGCGTTTCGAGGAGCGAGCGAGCTTGCAAGCTAGGAATGAGAGCAGAAGATGGGAGCAAAAGTGAGAAAAGTGAGAAAGATAGTAATTCGAAAATAGTAATGTGAGTGTAGATATCATAATCTGGTTTGTACGTACTGGAGCATAGTATCATGTTCTCTTCATCGACCCCAGCCGTTCATGGACTACGCCTAATACTTCGGGCAGCATATGCCGGGACCGTCTACGCCGTTTGTTATTGCATATACTTAACCTTAACGGTCATAAAAGATAAGGGATGTCGCTGGTATAGTTTTTGACTCACACGAAGTGACAGAATGTTGCGGGGGGGATGGATAACGAGCGACGGATTGTGTACCTTTAGTATTAGAATAAAAACCTCGCGCTTGATTCGCGGCTCATGGGAAATGGGGAGTTCCATATAACTATAAGAATGACATCTACGGCCTGTAGGCTGGGAGAAGTCTCCTGGTTGAATAGTCCACATTATCCCTATGTTAGTATGAGACCTCTGACTACGACTGTGTCTGAAAGTTTGCGGACCTCCGGGTTTTGCAATTGGGACTGCTGACTTAGATTATCCGGGAAGTGCTCTATTCAAAACTGATGTGCGTATATTCTATATATTGACAGACGAACTCAGTGACTTGCAACAGTTCCTTTCCCATAACCCACACTTGAGCGGTATTTGTTTTGTCGCGCTGCTGCAGTGCAGTGCAGACTGCCCGCCTCCGACTCTCAAATTTAGTCCGATTTCCACAGAAGGAGCAATGCTAGGTAGACATTTGCATATACCATAGAGATCCCGGGTTTCGTTTTAGGTTTTTACCACCCCGCTTCGTAGATTAGTAGGAAGGAATTATCTCAAACGTGATCTTTCTAACGGTTGGGAGCACTGGTGAGCATGGGTCCTCACCTAGTAGTGCCACCATGTGAACAGAGTACCTATTACGATTGGGTAGCTTTTGCCAAAGATACGCTTCTAATGCGGTCTTCATCAAAATCTGATTGCATGGTCTGTCAATGCAGACTTAGATTCCGGCTGGACTGCTGTGTCGTATGCACCTTAATCTCGCACTCCGTGCGGAGCATTTTGTTCCGTCTTCTCAACCATTGTTCCCCGTCTCCCCGCACGAATGCTCTTGCTGTACAATGGACCCGCAGGATCTTTAGTAGGTCAACAAGGTATGAAATTGATTGATCCCGCAGTTGGAATCTGTATGGGCATACTTATTAATCCCCGCACACTGCCGAGGTACGGCTTGACATTGGCGTAGATACGTGCACATATTATATCACTCCATTGAGAAATCTGGTAAGAGGAGGACTAAAAGAATGACGAAGCCTGCGGGTTTCGAACCTGCACACTAGTGTTTAGAGTACCAGGTGTTTGTACCACTTAGTGTTTAGAGCACTGGATGTTTATAGCACCTACCAGTTAAGCCAATCGATCTGTGTTTGTTTATACAGTGGACTTGTGGAACCTTGGATTGTCCAACTTTGGTATAATTTATCAATGTTACGGCTTAACATTCGTGGGCCTGTAGAAGGTGCGAGATATTACTTGTGAAAAACCGGAGGATAAGAGGTGCAAAAGAATGACAGGTTTTGAGCCTGTGCAGTGGTGTAACACTGGTGTTTAAAGCACTGGATTTTACAATATCCGCTAGTTAAGCCTCATGTGCGGCTCTTGTTTATACGATGGACTCACCAGATCTTGGATTGTCTAACTACGAAGTAGGTATGAGACAGCTTATTGATCCCCGCCTACTTCTGGGTACGAGCTAACGTTGTGGTGACTCCAAACGGGCATACATGGCGTTTCTTCATTATGAAACCCAGCCGATAAGAGGAGCAAAAAATGATGATGTCTCAGGGCGAGTTTAGAGCCTGCGGCTAGGTGTTTTGAGCACCATCGTTTGTCGCATTTTTGTAGGTTTCGAACCTTTCAATGGTGTTTAGAGCACAGATACTATTCAAAACACCTCACAAATTAGGCCAGGCGACCTGATCATGTTTATTGTGTGGGCTGACAGGAACTTGCCCAGAGTTTTCGACGAGCTGCTGACTGAACTTTCGAAGAAAGAAGTCGCTGCTTTGCATAGTCTTATCTCTGGACCAGTGACCGATCGATCCGGACATATTGTCCTTTATTGCGAAAAAGCAGAGAAGGGAAGCAAAATAATGAATGGGCCTGCAGTTTTCGAACCTGTGCACTGGTGTTCAGAGACCGGGTGTTTGTAGCACTAGAAGTCTAGAGTAGAACCGGATGTTTAAAGCACCGCGTGTTTATGTGTTTGCAGCACCTTACCAGCTAAGCTAAGCGCTCCTCCAGCTATCGATGAACCTAGGGAATCTCGATTCACCTGACTGCCGCAATCCACGACTACCCACGACTACCACAGCCAAAATCTGCGCGCGGTTAACGACATGACTGGGATGGTGGAAGGATTGTATATGAAGTTCATCGCAAGTGCGAGATATTATTCCCTTATGAAAAGAAAATCTAGAAGATAAGAGGAACAAAAGAATAGCAAGCCATGTTTCGAACCTACTGGTGTTTAAAGCACCGGGTACCAGTTTTTAGAGCACAGGGGTGAGTATTTACAGCACAGGGTATTTATAGCACCTTACCAGCTAAGCTAGGCCTTCTGGTCTTGTTACTACAAGACCTTAGTCCGTTCAACTGTCTCCTAGTCTATTGTTCCCCGTACACCGTTGAGTCACGGGTTGCAGTGGGCATATTTTACTGAGCGTGATAGTCGAGGAGGCTATGATCGCAAGGAGCCCATCTGAGGGTATTCTATTGCAAATTTAGTCCACTCTGCGGCATTCAGCGATGAAAAATACATACACCCGAAAGCTCTTCTGAATCATCACGCTCGTTACAGTATATGTAATTTGTCGCAAGTATGGGGCATTATTTCATTGTGAGAAGTCGGGAGGTTAAGGAGAGCAAAAGAATGACTAGACCTACTGTACAGGTTTCGAACCTGTGCACTAGTGTTTGAAGCACCGAATGTTTAAAGCACTGGGGTGGGTGTTTGGAGTACCGGGTGTTTACAGCACCCTACCAGTTAAGCTAGGCGCTCTGATTTTGCTTATATGATGAACTTACGAGATCATAATTCATTCAAGTAGTCGATCCCACACTGCTGGGATACGGGTTGCAATGAATTCAGCGCACGTATATTAGATATTCGTTGCAAGTACGAGAGGTTACTTGATCGTGGGAAATCGGTGCGGTTAGAGGGTAAAAGGGGAAGCAAAAGTATGACGAGACCGGCAGGTTTCGAACCTGTCCATGAATGGCGTTTAAAGCATCGGGTGTTTAGAACACTGAGGTGGGTGTTTATAGCACCTCACCAATTAAGCTAGGGAATCTGGTCTTGTCTATACGATGTATTTATACTACGAGATCTTCGCGGTGATACCTGTTGACGTCTATGCAGGCAAATGCATACACTTAAATTCGTCGCAAGTGCGAGACACTGGGCCTTAGAAAGATCTAAGTAGAAAATCTCATACTGCACTATACAGCTGTTACAGTTCATAGCGCCGTTAGTCGGCAATATCAATGAGAATTCTCGACAGTGCTTTTGAAATTTGCTTAGAGTCTACAGTCTATATTAAGATAAACCAGAAGATAAGATGAAAAAAGTAAAAGAGCGACGAGGCCTGCAGATTTCGAGCCTGCGACTAGACCGGGTGTTTTGAGCACTGGTGTTTAAAGCACTTTTTGCAGGTTTCGAACCTGTTCACGGGCGTTTGAAGCACCGAGTGTTTAGATCACCGAGTGTTTATAGCACTTCACCAATTAAGCTAGGCGATCTGGTATTGTTTATACAATGAACTTATGAGATCTTGGTTCATTTAGATGTGGTAGCTTAATGATCTGATCTTGTTAAGTCCACGAGTTTACGGAATCTTGATTTGTTCAACTGTTTGCGAATGTTAGCATTTGCGCGGCGTGCTTTATATGGTGTTTCTGGGGATGTGTTACTTTTTTGTGAAAGCTAGAAGATAAGAAGAAAAGCAAAAGAATTGCTAGTCTGCATTTTCCAACCATAGGTATTAGTGTTTAAAGCACCGGAGTGTTTATAGCATTGGGTGGGTGTTTATAGCACTGGGTGTTTATAACACCCCACCGACAGCCGGGGACGGCGGTGAAGTCCAAATTTCTCCAGGACGGACGGAACGGCGCCAAGGACGGCATGACGGCCGGCATTCACAGTCATATGCATCGGCCGACATCAAGTTTTTAGGGTTCTATATGGCTAGAGATGAGTAAACCAATGGTAATGTATAAAGTTTGCGGTACATAGTGAGGGTAAATTTGAGGCGTGGTATGATTCAACTTGGTTTACTACTTCTGAATTTCATCATCAATGTATATCTGCTGGGGACTGCCGGGGACTGCCGGGAACAACCGGGGACGGCAACTTGGCGTCCCCCGGCCATCCTAACCGTCCGTCCCCATCCTAACTGGGACGGACAGCGTGTCGCCATCCCATCCCCGTCCTGAGTGATCCCGGGCGGATGGGACGGTTGAGAACACTGTAACACCCCACCTGTTGAGTTAGGTGATCTGCTCTTGTAAAGTCGGTAGACTTGCGGGCCTTCAGCTATATGTTACTTCATTATGAAAAACAGGAACAAAAGGTCTAGTATGATACGACCTGCAGGCTTCGAACCTGTGAACTGGTATGATTCTGAAGCACCAGGTGTTTAAAGCACCGCGTTTGTGTTTATAGCATCTCACCTGTTAAGTTAGGTGATCTGACCTTGTTAATTCAACAACTTATGGGCTCTTCAGCTATACGACCTACCGATCCCCATACACTGCCAGGTAGGGATGCTGTATCCCCCTTGACCGTCATGTCATGTTTTGTCACAAGTCTTGTCGTTTGCCGTCGTGGATAGTTCTCTCCAAAATTCATGGATTTCTGTCATGGTCTAATATCATGATAAAACGAATTAAACATTCTCAGCATGAAAAATGGAATACGGTACTCCTACTGGCAGGGTGCGAGTTGAGAAGAGCAAAAAAATGATGGTGCCTGCAGGTTTCGAACCTGTGCCTGGTGTTTGTAGCACCGGGATGCTCTGAGCACGGGAACCGGGTGTTTATGACATCTCACTAGCCAAGCTAGGTGGCCCGATCGTATTATTGTATGGAAATACAGGAACTTGGCTTTGCTCGATCCTCTTTTCATTGAGAAAAACAAGCGTAAAAACGTAGCCTACAATGTTGACCCTGTGAATAGCTGGTGCTTGAAGCACCGGAGAGTTTAGAGCACGAGTGTTTAGAGCATGGGGACCGGGTGTTTGTAGCACCTCACCAGATACACCAGATGATCTGGTGTTTATACGGTGGGTTTGCGGGATTTTGGTAGTTTATCGGTCCCCGCGCGCTGCCTGGCTACAGGTTAAGAGGGAAAAATAAGACGTTGACGGGTTTGGAACCTGCGTACCGGCGTTTGAAGTACTGGCGTGGGTACTTGGAAAACCCCACCTGTTAAGCCATGCGTTCTGGTCTTGGTCTCTCGAAGGATCAATATTTTGAATCATGGTGTCTAATTGAATCTCACATAGTGTGGGATGGCGTGCGCCTAGGAAAGGTATGAGGCTATCGAGCTACAAGTCGTAGTGAACCCGAACTCTGCACGAGTATATAGAACACTGCTTCATTGTGAAAATATGGAGCAAAAGAGTGACAATGCCCACAGGTTTCGAACCTGTAGCAATCAATGGTGTTTGAAGCACCAAGGTTTTGTAGCACTAGGTGTTTATAGCACCTCACCAGTCAAGCCAAGCATCTAACCTTGTTTAACCAATGAATGTATGGGATACTAAACTCCACATAGTGTCGGGCACAGATTGGCTACCGCACAGACACACATGATTCTTGTAAGGCGGTGTAGGGCGATATGAGGCAATATAAGGCGGACTAGCAATATTACCTAGTCTAAGAACTTAGTGAACCCTGGGATGGAGTATGTCGTGGCCGTAATGGCCCGTGTCCAAACAAACAAATATGTTTACTGCACGGCAAGATAAAGAACAAAAGAGTGATGATTACAGGTTTCGAGCCTGAGACAACAGTATTTAAAGTACTTTTCAGGTTTCAAACTCGGACAGGTGTTTGTAGCACCTTACCAACTAAGCTAGGCGACTAGGTCTTACCCGTTGATAAACTTATGACTTGGTTGAAGCAGGCGATCTGGTATTGTTTAGTCAATGAACGTATGGAATCCCAGCTTGTTGAATGGTAGTTTTAATTGGACCCCCGACATGCCAGGGCACAGATTATGTAGACTCTGACATCTGCGTAGATATACTCATTTCATGTTGGGTGGGGATGGGTTGGTATGTCGTAGCCGTAGGCAAACAAATAAGGCTTCTTATGCATTGCCCAGCAGCACTGCGCAGCAGGATAAACGGCAAAATAATGTTCTGTACGTATAGGTTTCGAGCCTGCGACCTCGGCTGGCGTTTGCAACACCAGCCGAGCTTGAATTTACGGAATCCTGGTCTTTGCGTCGTTTGTTGCTCAGGGAGTATCTCCATCGGGTGGTAGTTGACGAATTGATTGCATGTGCGACCAAGTAATTACAATTAGTGTTGTAAGCTTAAGGATCTACCCTCCAGTCGATGATTATAGTACTTCGTCATGGAGCCGCCCTGCCCGCCTGCGAAATCCTCCAATACGTAGAGTTCTAGGAATTTGTGGAACAGGTTTCTCACTTGCGTGAAGAGATATAAAACTTAGGAAAATGAACCACGCATTCGATGTCCCTTACGTAGGTACCTCGACGTGCCAAATAGTAATATGAACCTAACCCTGAGTCACATGGTATTAACAATCTGAGTTCGTCCCCCTTCAGCTGCGTGCTAGACTACTTTATCCGTGGATTCTCCTACACACAAATTCTGATGCTACCCGTACTTTACATCCATCGCGTTGTCTTTCAACATGTACTCGGCCGGTTCCCCAACGAATGTTGTGCTGTTTCAGTTCATGCATGGCATGTGCACACTCCATCCCGCAGAGATTTCCGGTACATACCCAGACTTAATGAAGCTTTGTTTTGTGCCGCTTGCTCGCATGCGAGACCTTGTATGCGAGCTCCGTGGAAGTTATCACCGTCAGCTGAGTCGACTTACTCATGTCATCCATCCTTTGGCAATCGCTCGCCCGGATACTAAGTCGCCACCGATATGCAATTGTATCATGCACGCATACTTCAAATTTGGTATTACGAAGCCGGCATATGATAGTGTTGTTATTGGTTAGGTCGCCTCCACGTACGGAATTGTGGAGGAGAACAGTGCGCAGTCCACATGACCAAGTTTTTACGTTTTGAATTGATGTAATACTACTTGTTAGAAAATGGGGCGTTTTTTAGGAGGAGAATGCGGCGGTTTGTACCATATGATTTGGTATTAACTATACGGTTTTTATTTGTAGCCTCATGCAAGCCATGTTACGTACTGTACGCAATTCCTGTTCGTCCGGATTGCTCGAACCTGCATAGAAGGCTGAAAATCAGGCAAATGGAAGCTACTCTATTAATTAGTGCTATAAAAAAACCGGCCCCAGGTTATACGGTATTAATATACTGTCTTGTTGACATGCATGTGCGCTTAAGCTTGCATTGTAGGAAAACCCAATGGTTGATCCTTTGTATCCTAGTAAGCCTCCATGTCTTGGACCCTATCGATATGGGGATATTGTACCACCAACGACCGTTCGAGAACTTATTTAGTTATGCCCCAAACAAGACCTAGTATCCCTCTCGCCAAAACCGCTCTTGTAATGCATGGTTGTTTATGCGCTCATCGTTGCTCAGAATCTATACTACTGTTCGTGATACATACTAAGTACCTAGGGAAGTAGTACCCCTCATTCGGGACACCAAGGCGTATCATGACTGTCGAAAATTCAGAGATTGGAAGTGGCGCACAACAGGCCCGCGCGTTCGTTCGGCTTGCACATCCAAGAAGTAGAATGCAGTACAGACGCCACCGGAACGACGCGGATGAGGTTTACGTCGAAGGATCACCTGAACACCACCCACATGCGAGAAACCTACGGGAGCTGGGCACGGGCTTAGGTTCGCAAACTTACGGGGCGGGCGTGGGCTCTCGGGCCCGAGTACACTATGCGGCTTCGGAGCTGGCCCGGCCAATCGAACCAAAACACAGTTGTCCTCAAGCAGCACTGATTACTGAGAGACCCGTGCGGTGCGCTTGTTTTGCACTTTCACAGTTCAAACAAACACATGCCATTTCGCCGAATGTGCAGGCAATGTGCAAGCGTATCAAATTGCACTTTAGAAAGGTCGACATTCACCCGCCAACCAAGAATTCTCCTACTTCGATCGTAGAGATTGTGATCAACTCTCTATAGACACAGTTCCTAGGAAATTCTTCCACTGGATACTCATGTCAAGTGGCGGACAAGGCGAGGAAGATTGAATGTATAAGGCCATAATCATTGAAGTCACTCATGATATCTGACAGCGTTCGGCCCGGTTTACCTGATAAGACTGAAATTGGAAGGCAGTTTCTCCGGTAGCCCCGGTATTCGCTTGACCTCCTTGCTCTGCGCATGAGCATGAAATTGCATTTCGAGAATCCCGTCGTTCGAAGTGTCGTGACGTCACTCCGCGCAGAAAGTCTTGATCTTTAGTCTCAGAGTGTAGTTCTATATACACTGCGCCCGAGACTGCTTAGGAATCCTTCCCGTCCAGAACTTCCTAGGTGAGTAGTGAGCTCACGGGTATACCGGTACGTTGGATATTTGAAGCTTGGAGTCTCGGCAGCCTCGGCACAATGTTGTTCTAGTGGTTAGGGCTGCGATATCCATTCCTCCTTCCTCCTTCCTTCTTTAGATCCAGTCGCAGGAAGAAGTGGGCTGTTCCTCGGCCATCTTTTCTTTCGGAATACCCGAGCCTTCTAGTCAGACACCCGGCATAACTGTATTATTATGGGGTATATTAATGGTCGTGTGTTAGTGAGCAATTGATTTTGTTTGTGCCAAAAGAAACTCCCAGTCTGGGATAAAGTAGCAGTTCAGACCGATCGTAAACCATGCTGAAACCACGATCGTGCCGCTAATTTCTGACCCCACCTGCCCTCATCTGCATGTCATTTTTGTCAAGACGGAGTTTGTTCCTTCCTCAAAGGATCGTATCTTTTATCCGGAGCCCTGTTGTGGAGCTATCTAATGCCGTGGGGCCGCCGCTTCGTCGACGACCAATTCGGCGCCGCTGTGATAGGAAGTTTCGGACCGCCGCTCAAGCGAGTGGTTGTTTCAAATCCGCCACTTCGACAACCATAACAGCAAAAACTTTTCCCAGCAAAAAGAGCTGTTACAGCAGACTTGTACTCTGTCGTGTGAAGTCTCCGATTTTGGAGAGAAGACGCTAGGGTGTCGCTTATGTCGTCAAAACCTGAAGATTCACGCCTGTTTGATACCACTCGGTTATTTTGAACGTATTACCGAGTCTGGAACTAGCACAATGGCATGGAGAACATACAAACCAAGCCACCAAGTACAATTGCGGCTCCGTAGGAAGCCGAGCGATGAGGAATTTATGGGCCAGCGTTTTAGGTGCAGTCGCTACTTTAGTCTTGTCCTGTAGGGTAGTGTGGTTCATGGTTCATTGGTTTTTGACACTCCTTCTAAGCTTCCTGCAATCCAGCATGAACAAAGAGCACTCCAGCAGGTCGACACTGCGCAAAAGGCCATTCCTGTGCCACAGATTCTGGGTACTGTAGGGAGATACCTTCGCATCCCATTAGCTCCAACGAACAATTGATATTGGTATAGGGAGGCAATTTAGCTTGTGCACCCTGGTAAAATATGCGAGGCGACTGTGAGGAGAATAAGTACGTGCCCCTTGGGGGTCTGCGGTGTTTATCTATATGTATATCTTGAGCCCCGACTTCTTAAGTAAACGTGGAAATAACCGCGTGCCGCACCAACCCATGCCAACTCTACCACCGAACCGGGAAAAAACCATAAGAATTAGATGCCCCGCCAGAGCGACGGATCCACCTTCCGGAGAACTCTCCTATACCCCTTTCTGACCGTTCATTCGTTCTTGATTTGCCCTTGCCTCGACGCTGGCCATTGGTTTTGCAACACACAACTCACTGCCGCAGTCACCTTCTCCCTAGCGACCGAGCCAATAACGACGACCACTGTTTGCGATCCGCTTTGTTCCCAGCAATAAAGCATACCTAGTGAACAAAGCCTCTAATTCCATTGACACTTAACGGGACGGCAATTCAAGGTTCGCGCCAATCGCCAATCGCATCCAAAGCTTCCTGCCAACTGCAGCAACCAAAGAAACTTCTCTCCAGCACCAACCCCCGTATTTTCTCGTCATCCTGGCGGCGCGGTATCCTCATTCTCCAAGGTCTGAAATCGGGTTTTCGCAATTTATACACAAAGTGGCTCGCTTCTTTATCACCATGTGTATGGGAGGGGATACCGACCTCGACGCTAAGCGGCATAACGAAATCGAGAAGTTGATACGACAGGATGAGAAACGTTTATCGAAAGAGGTGAAGCTGCTACTGCTTGGTGAGTAGACAGAACAGTCTACAACGACTGTTAATTGCGTAGGGAGTGCTTGCAACCGCACACTCTATTGCGCTCTCCCGCTGACTTCTGCGATTTGATGAGCAGGCGCCGGTGAAAGCGGCAAATCTACAATTTTGAAACAAATGAAGTTGATTCACGCGTCGGGATTCTCAAAGAATGATAGGTCAGCCGCTGCCCTGTTGGTTCCCGTCGTACAGTACTGACCCTGTGCACAGAGAGGATTACAAGGTCAGAGATACACTTCGCGATATTTAATGCCGCGTGTGTGCGGTAACTTTACAGGCCATTTGTTAAACGCTGTGTAGGTCATCATCTTCACGAATCTGCTGGATTCGTTAAAGATCATTCTAGAGGCAATGGAGACTTATGACCTCACCCTCGAAAAGCCCGACAATGAGGCATGCCTGACCCTAATTTTGAGGTCAACACACCCTAATGATTGCCGTTCTAGGCGTATGTCGATCTAGTGATCATGGAGCGAGAACTGAGCCGTGGGGAACCCTTTCCCAAGGAATACCAGCTTGCATTCCGATGTCTGTGGGCAGATGCGGGCGTGCAAAGGGCGGTACAGAGGGGTAATGAGTTCGCCCTGCACGACAATTTAATATAGTGAGACATTATTCTTCCGCAGATTTAGCCAATACGATATTGGTTCCTAACGGGTTTTGTATTACCAGCTTTTTCGAAAGTTTAGACCGACTCTTTTCAAACAACTTTATTCCTACAGATCAAGACATTCTCCGGTCTCGATTAAAGACAACGGGCATTACCGAGACGGTTTTTGACCTCGGTACATTGACTTACCGCATGTTCGATGTGGGCGGACAAAGATCGGAACGGAAAAAGTGGATTCACTGCTTTGAGAACGTTACTGCATTGCTATTCCTCGTGGCAATCAGCGGCTACGACCAGTGCTTGGTGGAGGATAAAGATGCAGTACGCATCCGCTTTCTTTCACGTACGTGGGACGCAGTGGCTGAACAATCTGGTAGAATCAAATGCAGGAAGCTCTTATGCTTTTCGAGAGCATATGCAACTCCCAGTGGTTCATCCAAACATCTATAATCCTCTTCCTCAACAAGATCGATCTTTTCAAACACAAGCTGGCGTTGTCGCCGCTTAAAAGGTATTTCCCGGACTACACTGGGGATCCACATTCCTACAAGCAAGCGTCGGAGTTTTTCCAGGAGAATTTCAGGCGTCTCAATAGAAACCCACAAAAGGTGAATCTTTGTGGACCGGAGACAGTGATCGCGGGCTAATTTCGACATAACAGGATATATATGTTCACTACACTAACGCCACGGATACGAACCTCCTCAAAAAAACCATGGCAAGCGTGCAAGATATGATCCTTCAGCATAACCTGAAGACACTAGTATTGTAAGAGGCGAGATCCCGGTGGTGATGGGTCGGTGGGTGCAGAAGGCCCCACTAGTTAGTCACTCAGGAACACTGATGACTTGGGTGCTCTTAGACTTAAGTAGGGCCCCAAATTTGTCCTGCAGACTGTTCTTCGACAGAAATCCCCGGCGCGCATTTGATTGGATATTACTGTGTGCGTTTAAGTCGTTTCTAATGTGTCATACGAGTGCTATGATTGCCAATTTATGACCTCTCTCGACTGTTTGGGTTTTGGGTATGCGGCCTAATCTTCGGTTCATGATGCTTCTTTCTCAGCTATCTACTCGTTTCATTTTTTGTTTGGTCTTCTCGAGGGGTATTTTTGAGGTGCGGTTGCATGGTTCTTCAGGGGACTCGGCACACACCACCAACCTTTTTTGTTTTTTGATGTTCAAGAGGATTCTGCATCTTTGTAGGGGGTTTTTATTTGAGTATGTTTTTTTTTGTACATACGGGCTTCTTTGGTACCTTAACGACCTTATGCGGCACACAATAATTATATTTTTGCAACTGCCTATCTAAAGTACCGGGTTCCGAATGCGATCGTCTGGCTAGATACGATCCAGCAGGTCGGTATTGGTGGGCGGGCGGTGCAAGGGGCCTGGGGCCTGGGGCCGCACTGTATGAGATGGGGGCTAAGTATTAGATCCACGGTTCGCAGTCGTCGCTCGAACTGCCGATTCTGTGGATGGCGGCGGCGTCTGAAAGGGGTTTTATTGGCATTAAGTCCTGTATAGGAAGTAGATGCAGATTTAAGTTACGGGTACATTAGCAGATGGCGAGAGCTGGTTCCACAATCGATATTAAACAAATTGCGCACGATAAGGTAGGAGGTGGCATCTCTGCCTAAACCAACAGGCCATGGAGAGTTGAGGCATATTGGATTCGGGTTGAGTTTATAGTGTCCGAAGACTTTTTGCTTTGCAACTTCCCAGAATTGTTTTCATATTTTTCTCGTGCCCAGCCCCCGCTGAGCCGCAGGAGGCTAGGCACGAGAAATTTCATATACGATTTAGCAAAAATTACCCCACCAAACTTTTGAAACAAATAAATTCCTGCCTCACTACATCACTTCTTGCAATCTACCATTCGCTCCATTCTCCAGTCCAGGGTTACTTCTTTGTTGAAAGGACACATTTCTACTGCATACATGAGCGGAGAAATTATAAATAAGGCTATTAAGGGTCTATTCCTGGCAGAGATTGAAGGAGACCTGCGCTGAGCTGATTGGGTTACAAGAGATCTCTGGCAGGGGCCCAGTCAGGCAACAAGGTCCTTTATCATGAGAAAATCAAAGTACCAGAGTGTCTGTTACTCCTTCTGGCGGCTGCAGCTAGGGTGGTAGTGTTAACGGATAGGTTCCCACCGATAAAAATAACCTTGCGCGATGCGCAGCCCATAGCAAGCGGCTTTTCGGACGGTGTGCTATAGGATATTTTGAGCGTGGACTTTATGAAATCCTATGGACCTGCACGCCGACTAGATAACTGTGGTACACTGGTAAAAATCTGTGATAGTCCTATGCACGGCGCTGGATATTATGCTTCCTTCTCCCAACGGGGCTACTCGTCTCCATGCTCCAAGGTGCACTCGTCTCCAAGTTCCCAAGTGCACTTGACTCCATGCTCTCAGGTGCCCTTGATTAGTTACACGCACCAGGTGTACTCGGCTTTGTGCTCCGGGTTGTTGACTCTAGCCGGCTCCAAAATATAATATTGGCCGGCGCTCGAGAATGGCTTACCGGAATCACGATCTGAAAGCCCAACCATTTAGAGCGCATTAAGTAGATCATTTGACGTCAAAAAAGTGTCTTAATCAGACCGCAACTGATGGAGTTAGCACGCATGTAGATCAGTATTCGCGTGATGCTGGGGCTCATCAGGAGTTGCCAGTGAGTGAGATCACGGCGGATATTATGTGAAAAGTATGGTTGGGGACGCCTATATCCGGAGTGTTTTAAGCTTCATTTTCTAGCTCTAATAACTCCACCACAAAAAAGTTTTTTTAATTTTTTTCTCTATAGATCGCTTCATTGCTGTCTTCTCTACAACTGTATAGAGAGCTTTTATTTTTCCAGGCATTGGTGGTGGAGCTATTAGATTTTGAAAAGTTGGGTTTTGTGTGGCAGCCAGACCAAATGTCCGCCCTATTAATTACCTTATATGGTAATAAAGTGCCAATAATAGCACTTTATTACCTAAAATGGAAATGCTAAGGTCCTATTGTGGTTTCTTGGCAGTTAAAACTAATATCTTGGCACCTGATGGCTGAGTTAACCTTATTTTTGGGGTTAATTATTACCATTTTAGGTAATATTTGGGCGCCAAACCAATGTCCACAATACTCCGACTCTAGGAGTCCCCAACCATACCTATACTAATCAATTCCGATATTCTCAATGGGTTCTCGAGCAGTCGGCATCCAGTCCGTTGGCAGATTGGTGATCCGGCTTAACAAACTTGGATAGGCTTGATTACTACAGTGACAGCGTCCCCAGTGACTGGCCTGCCCGTTATTGAAGGGGTAGTAATCCGACGAAACTGAGTTTGCAGGGGACTCCCGGCCGGCGCAAGGCATAGTGGGGACTTCCGAAATATCCCCGGAAGGTTCGGAGAGGTCGTATATAAATTATGGTGATGGGCCGAATACCGGCCCATACGAAACCAAGAGTGGGCATACCCCGAGTACGTACTCGTACCGATCCTGTAATCACAGCAAATATGTACCAAACGAGGCACCTCCCCATGCATCACATCATCATGTACTTCCTCCCCCACCTCCCACTGCCGTAGCCGCTTTCCGGTCGCTTCTTGAGCGTGGGTGGTGGCGCAATCGATATCTATGCCCTTCCCTCGCCATATCCTCCGAGCCGACACCATTGAGTATGACCCCCACAAGGTGGTATGTACAGTCGTATCCGGAAAGTCTTGGCACCCCCCGAAATATCAAAGTCAACTTATTATTTCTCAACCCCATTAATCAACAATGATCCCATTTTTTTCAGTATACTTCTTCTGTGTCTAGTCTATGCATTGGTATGTTCTTGAGATGGGAGCTTTGGTATAAGGCTCTCGATAGGCAGTCTATTGTGGGCTATTGTAAATACATATAGGAAATTTATTGCTGCAGCTGGCCACAACAGCATTACTCTGACCCAGCAACTAAGTATACCGCGAGACGAATACTCAAAAAGATCATGCACTGCCCAGGAATTATGGGTCTAAGGTCCAAGCCAAAATATCCATGAGAATAGTAGGAATTATCCACTTCTTACAGACTAGTGCCATAAACTCCCCATATACTCGGCTGCTACTGAAATTGGTGTACAGGAAGTTCATGGCCACCTTTAAGATCGCACAAGATCCTAGACTGTGGTATCTCTTTGATGTTGCTTAATACTGGCATCAAAAATCGGAAATTCCGGGTGTCAAGACTTTCCGGACACGACTGTACTTCTACAATCTGCAATACGGCGGGCTGGTACGGGAACAATTAGTTCAAGTAAAAGGCGCGGGACTAGAGCCGGGTACTGTTGGAGGGGAAGAGGGGTGGGAAAGAATGTGCCGTGGGGGGTTTGGGGGAGAGTTGTTGGAGCATAAGCCATCACTCGTTATTTCCATTCCCGTCGCCACTGTTACTTGAGAAGATAGTTGATTATATTCAGTAAGAGAGCTCGTCCTAGTTCCCGTGTACATATCCGTGTGAGAAGCTATGACTATCTGTTGAAAGCAGTCACGTACAGAGTTGGTCAGAGTATCCAACTATATACATATGCAACAGCCGCTGCCGAGTTGTCATAGTTAATGCGCTATCTTGTTACCTACTTAAGTAGGTAGATAAAAAAAGAAGAAAAAGCCCAAACTGTGGCTATGTGCGCAGAGAATAAATTATGGTTGTCACGCTCATGGATGGAAAGATAAAGAGATCTAGCCACCTTGATTGGGGAAAACCCACTCGGGGCTGTCAATTTCACACCGCTCTGAAGTTAAATATCCACTGTTCAAGCTCAAATACAACCTCCTCCAGCTCTACTACCTCATTATAGCTACACAAACTCGCTCTCTGCGCAGCAAAGAGAGATCATAAAATCACTGTACAGTATGTAAACCGGGGGGGAGGTGACATGATTCTTTCCACCAGAAGAACCCACAACATACTAGAGTTATTTCGGAAATTCTCGCGAACGGCTAAAACTGCGGTTTCGCAACCTCTGACTTCTAGTTCTGAGGCCGGCTGCACCAAATGTACCTTATAGGGAGTAACGATAAAAGTGCTGAGCCTTATAAAACTAAATTCTGGCTATTATCCTTAGAGAAGCACCCCAAACGCCATACAGAATTATTCCCTAGGGCTTTCATAAGCCATATACAGAAGTTTTAGTTTTATAAGGATTTTAAATTTTTATTGAACTCACTATAGGGTATGTATCCACAATCAATCAGATGTACGAGCAGCAAAAAGAAATCTCCAACCTGAACCCAGCAAGGAACTGAACCCTGGTCTCCCGCGCGGGTATAGTGGCAAGTGGAAATACTAACTGGAAGTGACTCCCATTTTTCGATATCAAGGGTGTTGGAGGTGACTGCGACGTTAGTATTCGATCGGCTAACACTTAGCGTCGATCTGGAATTGAGCGAGGCTTTCCGATACTCTACATTCCATAGCCACCGCTGAAAAGCCGGGCGAAAAAGGTCAAAGACACGAGTCGCCCTCTTGCTCCTTTTCAACTGACCTGGATAGGTCGCACACGAGATATGAGATGGGAGCGAAGGGGGCGGCAGAGAGCTCAGAGGATGAGAAATGGAGTCCTGGATTAATTGGAGAGGCTGAGATTGATGTTGTTTTCTTTTGTTTTAAGGGGATGAGGGGATAGTTGGGGAGGTTGCAACTTGAACGTTTTTTTGGTTGGAATTGGAGCAGCGAGGATATTAGGAAGATGGATGTCATACGCGCAAGCGGATGAATACAAATTGATTACAAGCAAACAAACGAGATATAAGATAGGCCCGGTCCGGCTCGTCTCATTAGCCATCTAGTCCTACTCGCCCAGGACTCTAACAAGAGGCGAAGGGTAGGTTGAGACTCAATTTCAAGTGTACCTCCTCTAGTATCCCATCAAAGGAAATCAAGGTTTGTCACTCCACTTCCATTTGTATACCTCAGTCTCTGTCTGAGTTCGGAAAGACAACCTCAAGGTGGATAGGGATGTGTAGTGGTATAGCCCCTTGGGAACGAACTGCCTGGGCTCTCACACGCTTCATCTATCATCACTCGCGTTATCATCACACGCGAGTATCAGGAAGATCAGGCAATAGGCCTGGGATATCTCACCTTATCAAAAAATTTGGCTCTATTGTGCAGACGGTGGTGCATGTACCTTGTCGTATGTCCAATTTGTAAGTTTAAGTTTCAACATTTGTACAGATTATCACTCGCACCGGTATTCGATCTCGGAGAAATGTTGAAATTGAAGTTTGTAAATTAGGCGTACGCTAGTGTACATACTAGTACCAAGTGGTACCTAGATATATATTATTTAGTGCTAAATTTTAAACATTTATCTTGCAATTAAATAGGAAACGGTGAAAGTTGACAGAAATATTGACACTTGAACTTGCTAATTGGTGTATGACTTGGTACGTCAGGGTACCTAGAGTTACCCAGATGTACGTCGATAAGTGCTCAACTTTGAACATTTGTCATGCCGGCAAATTTGACAAACATAGCAAGTAATATTCTTTATGAAGCATATCATCGAGCATGAATCAGAGCAACATGCAAGACATCTGAAGGTTATGATGTTGTGGTACAGTTCTGGATTACTGACCAACCTATCATATCTTGAATCTTTTTTGGTAACTTTAAAGTGGTGATTGCTATATATCAAGAACTGCTTGGGATTGCAGGTCCATATGGTTTTTGGTTTGAGGTTATGTGCTTGCCCGATGGCGGCCAACCAATGTAAAGTAGCTGATTGAGATAAAGTTTGTGGGCGAATGCCAGATAGAGCATGCGCATATGGTCTACAATCAGCGCAGAAAAGAGAAAAGGTTCAGAGTAGGTCTCATATGACATCGTGTCTTTAATACAGGAACAAGATTACTAACTTAATGCTCTGAAGATTGACGTCGAAATCAAAGTATGATCCCTCCGCAATCCTCCGAGCTCGTGGACACTTGATCATGATATCTAGAACCTTAAAGACACTGCTGAACAATTTAACATACATGCGCTGAGCTGCAGATACTAGGGCCAGCACCCTTTCGGGTACGAGGTGGGTGTTAGCAGCAACGGAATAATTACGACCTCGAACCTGCTATGCAGACTTCTCGGTTTGAGCAATTGGGTTATGTTGCCATACTACACCTGCTCAAACTCCATTCTACACCAAAGAGTATTCAGTACGCTTCCGATCACAGAGTGCTATAATTGCGAGACACCTGATTGCTCATCTCGAACAAGGTAGCAGCGGTGAGAATGTTCCTCCATGCGGGACGTGCACAGGCCATGATGTCATCTAGTTTCGGAGTGAGATGATCAGAATCTCCTCTTTCTTTGTGTTAGGCCCGGAGTTATTGCATGTTTGTAGTAATCGAGTGATTTCTAGCGTAGTTGTGTGTGTGATATGAAGAAAAAAAAAGGACGAGAGAAAAAAAGATACTAGCCCCACGCGGGGGTCGAACCCGCAACCTTGAGATTAAGAGTCTCACGCTCTACCGATTGAGCTAGCGAGGCTTGTAATTGACATTTCATCTATTTATTAATAAATGCTCTTGTCAATGACTGAATGAAATTGGCACATCGCCATGGCAATGTATCATTTTGTGGGTATGATGATGGTAGACAGAGCGGAGCGGTGATGAAGAATTGTCCTCAAGCTGCCTGGTCTGTGGTGCTGAACGCCACCTTCGAACGAGACTGCTTAGGCATGACAGCTGACGTCTCACTTTCAGTTGCCGGGACTGTTAAAGATACCCGTTGCCGGCATCCTTTATCAAGCATAATATTTATTCACCGGGCCAATCATATCAGGTAAGTGCAGCCATCCTAAGACATCCATGTCGATCATGGATGTGCACCCGGCCGTTGTTAGGCACCAGCGACAGATGTCAAATAGCCAGTCACATTATGTCACTCGATCTATTTGCTGTAACACAATAAGGCTGAAAAATCTGCTGCCTTCTTGCGCGTGTCTCATGCACACGGTTCAGCTTGAGCCAAAACGGCTGTTAGACGCCGTGATATTGCGTTAGCTATGACTCTAGAACCGAAACAAGATAGGGGATATGCAGCGCCATTGGAGCTACTATGCATATCCAACAAACGGCCAAGTACTAGTACATCTATTCAGGCGTCCATTTCTACTCCATATTAGAACCCTCTCTCCTCCAACCGCACTCCTCTCCACGCCATTTGCAACCACTCCTCGAACCCAACTGTCTTCACATCCGGGAATATGCCATTCGATTCTGTCTCATGAAAATCAAACTCACCTCTCTGAATCGCCAGCAGCATATCGATCCTTGCGACTTCCTTCTCATCTTTACTTACCTCTGCATCCAATAACAGGTCTTGTAGTTCGTCCCATTTGCTTTCCCGGATTTTGAACCTCTTTCCTATCCCCGCCATCAGCTTTATCTGTCAGAGCAGATCGGTGGGATAAACAAAGAACCAACCTCTCACTCGCTCGGCAATCGTCACTACCTCTGCGATCCCCAACCTCTCTCCACAACACTTAAACTGCTCCGGCCACTCGTCAAGTTCCAGCGCCTTCGCCACAAACATGCTGACATCGGCAATGGCGATAAAACATGCCTTTACCTCACCACCCTCCCCAACGGGAATCCACGCCCTCCCCGCCGTAAAATCCAGCAGCACTTCTCCATCCCCCCCGGGCCCAAACCGCTCCATGAATAGTCCGCACACAAATACGGCCGAGTCGAGTCTGTGCCTCTCGGTCCGCAGTTTCTCAAGCACATTCAGCCTGTCGTCGTCCCCGCCGACAAAAGGTCGGAGGTTTGGCGCCCTTTCGAACTCGGCTGGTGCGAACCGCACGACACGTGCTTCAAGGCATGCGTTGATTAGGGCGAGCTGCGGGGCGTAGTGCGGGATGGTGGAGATGAGGGTGTGAACGCCCGCGAGAGCGGGGGAGAGTGAGGAGGGGAGGGAGTAGTCGACTGTGATGACTGTTAGGGGAGAAAGAGAGGGCTGTTCCTGGTACGGGTTAGTGGGATGAGAAGAAGGGGAGGAAAGCGGGAGCGGACATGGCGGGAGAGGAGGAGGACTTCGTGGCCTAGAGAGAGGGAGGCTTGGGCTAGGTGTTGAGCTAGTGCTCCAGTGCCGGCGATTGCTACTTTGACCATGCTGAATGGTGAAGAGAGAGCGAGCTAACTAGAGTGATACGGCGGAATCGGGATGGATGATGTTGGCGCTGGCTTTTGACGATCCGCTTTATCAGCTTTGCTCAAAAAACCCACACGCAACCAACAAACCTAGGTCGATGATCATGAATCGGCCGTGCAACGCATAAACTCGGACGGTGAGCGGCTTCCAGGAGAATAAACCGCAAAGGACAACTACTCCAAAGTCAAAAGTTCAAGTCAAGAAAGGATGGTAGTAATGTCGACGTACAAGCGAACTTGTAAGAGAGAAAAGAGAGGGGTATGAAGAAGCCTTCGCATACCAAGTCTACTGCGACCCCGAAATAGCCTACTGCGCATGTCACGGGTGCTCCGATGGTCCAGAAAGCTCTCAACAACGGGGCAAAGTCTGAATACAGTCTTTGATCGTTGTAGTGGTGCACTGAATTGCTTACGCTTGACCAGGTTATATGTGCTAATTGTATCTCCGTTTTGTTTTACTCTTCTCCGAGAATACCAGGTATGTATATGTAGTACTTAGCACAATCTCATTAGACATCGTCTTTGCCCATCAAATGCAGTGTATTGTTGTCAGAAAAAACTCTGCATATGAAGATTGCGCGAGGATAGAAGCGGTGTACCTGGTTTCAGCTTAGATATAGATGAGCGAATAAGAGCCACAAACCGTACCAAGCAAAGTAAAAAAAAATTCAAGGCTGCAGTTCGGCATGTCTCTTTTTGACATCTCCAACTGCCGAAAGCAGATACAGGTTGATTTGGCAGGATTAAATTCTCCTGCGGAAGGCACAAATTCCTTCGGAGATGTTTGAGTAACAGAAGAAGAATGATAATCGTCTAGAACGCAGTGGTAAGGCATGAAAGAAGCATGTGGAAGACAGGGTGAGACCTGGACGAAAGTGGAGGCAGAATCACCAATAGATTGGGAATGTAGGGCATAAGCATATGTCTTGAAACACAGCTCAATAGAAAGGGTGAGAATCGAAAACAGAAAGACGGATACGAAGAGCTTATAGGAATGAGATAATCCGGAACATTGTAACGCCAAAAGAAAACAACACCCACAATAATTCCGTATCATGAACCTTTCTGCCTCTAAAGAAAAGCTGCAAGTTCGTTCCGTGCACTCTAGCAACCTATCAGATTGGCCACACTGACAAATTTCAGGCTCCAGCCGGACAACAGGTGATCAGTCTGACTTGCATTGTGCAGATGCAATGCGTAACTACGGGGTAATCGTTGAAGCCTACCTCAAAGAAGAAGATCTTCGTGGTAGTACGAAAGCAAGGCTGAAGTACAAGGCGTTGCTATCTCCTGTTTCGATTGTAAATAATGTTTGTCTTAAGAATATCTGATAGGTTCGCACATGAGATATATATTCCATTAACAAAATCCACTTCGAAATACCTAGAAAGAAGCCAAAATTGTTCTACCGTTCAATATAGCTTCCCATTCTAATTGGTCTTGTACTTTGCTGGAAGACGCGTCCTGTTCCTGAATAGCACAGACAAGACGCAGCCATGTACCTTACATCATTCAATCCGCAGTTCTGCTGCATACACCTATCGTGAGTCACATTTGGGTGGGAATTTTAGAGAAAATATGCATGTTTTGTGACTCAACACACTGAGTGGGGAGGCTGGGGCTGACGCGCTTCTGTTCTTCGCGTAAAGTACTTTCGGCTACTCGTTGATCCGCTCCAGCGGCTTTCTATGACTGTCCTCCGGCGCTAACCGGCGACGGGTCATAGCTATCAGAGCTCAAGGATCAAGGTCACTAGGGTCCGCTATTTCTAAAGTTGTTTAACTGCGGTATGTAAGTGCAGCGGTCATTCTAGATCCGTCATTTCATACCTTTATGTTTGGGTACTGCAGTGAGCATTAAGGCACGAGCCGGTTGTCAAGGAGTGTTACTTTTTCGTCTAAATTGAGTGGGAAGTCATACTTCCGATAGCTAAGTGATCTCATTGTTGGGTGTCTGGTAGCCATCGAGCCCCGCAGAAAGGATGCAGAACTATGAATCAGTTACCATAGTAAGTATAGGGTCTTTTGGGGCAAGACGCCGTTTGCTGTCGGGTGTGGGGGGTCACTACCTGGGGATAACACAGGTGAAGACCAGTGGGAGAAAAGATCAAAGTCACAATTGTATAGGTGAAATGTATGACACTGGGTGACTGGGTGACATACAGTTAATAACTCTTCTTTGGACATGAGAGTAGGCCTCCAAATGACAGGACGAAACAGCGAGCTGAATTTGCCAAGTTGCGGCGGCCGTTCGTACCTTAATGCACGCTACATTAGTCATATACTTATGTTGTGATGAATAGCCACGCGGGAGCCCTTTAGGTGCGGTATTGGAATGATGAGCTCTCGTAACGCGGCAGATGGTCTGTCGGAGTGAAGCAACGGGATCTGGTTCATTTTGCCTGAGCATTTCATTAGTAACCCCGCGCCGTAACATGGTCTCTCCCTAGGGAGTAAGGGTAGAATGGGGATCTCTCCCGCCTAGCCGGGTCATCTGGAGGGGGAGGAGTCAGCGGGAATTGTCATACCCTCAGTAGAGTGAATACAGTATGATTAAACAACAAATCTCACCCCCATCACTGCTCTTCACTCGTGCCACCTATGTGCGCTTGGCGCAGCACTTGGCTTCTGCCTTTTTGGGCTTCACAATATGCAATGACATGGATGCATAGTAGCCTTTATAGAGTAGAGATAGATAATGACCATAAGAGGAAATGACGCGGACGCTCCAACAGAATAGCTCACAAACCTCCAAATACTTGCAATGAAGCTATTACAATGCCGTAAACTCACCGATGTTCTGCCCGACAATTCCGGAAGTTGAGGTGTTAGTTCCAAAGTCGAGATTCCGAAAGAAAGGCTGCTGATCCTGTCGCTGGCCCACTGCTGTGCTGACTTCAAACTATCTCAAGCGGGCGCAAGCTCATAGATTCTATTATTCTATTTCGCCTTCGTATAGAAAAATTACAACTGATAAGGCAAGCTACGAGATATAGAAAGTGCTGAGTGATCTTCGTCTCGGCGCACTGGGAGTTCCGACTGCAGTAACAATTCTACATTGGGTCAGCCCTATTACAAGCACTAGATACGTGCATTCAAACCTCCCAACTGCCATCCTGAGCTCCTCCTCCGGCCGTGCAAATGCCAATCTTTCCCCAATGTCAGTAATGCGGACTTGCTAGAATGCATGCATGTATACCTATACCACCCCACCTGCTCTGTCTTAAACTTCCGTCCGGGGCTCAGTTTAACCCATCTTTCGATCAGTCTCTCCGTTAATGCATCCTCTCTCGCCTTCTCCGTATCTGCATCTTCCAACGCATATCTTAGATCAATCCATATAAAAATCTCTGTGTTTCTACATCCTCTTCAATCAGTAACTAGATACAGCAGAGAACCAGCACACATACCCCTCAGTATTAAACCCGATCCCGTGTCTTTGCAATTCGCTAGTAATGACTCCATAGCACCTTCCTAGCTTTGCCTGGTTCATTTCCACAAATCTATGGACGAAAGATTTGTCCCCCAAGATACAGGACCACATTATGTCTGCACCCGATGACACCCAGGAGAGATATGAGGTGCCAGTGAGGACTGCGTTGACTAGGGCTGACGAGCGCGAAATAATTGCCCCTAGACGGACTCCGCTGGAGCCAAAGTCTTTGCTCATTCCGTAGCTAGATGTGCGTGCTTGTTAGACAGGTGGGAGGGGGGTGTTGGGTAGGAGGGGGGTGTTGGGTAGGAGGGG